>Ga0222634_1000024_pt1 | contig 142035 bp, 148 predicted proteins | sample AntAcemetageno50_FD_179807 | JGI IMG/M metagenome (GOLD analysis project Ga0222634, IMG submission 179807) | Saline water microbial communities from Ace Lake, Antarctica - #50 | ecosystem: Environmental > Aquatic > Non-marine Saline and Alkaline > Saline | place: Antarctica: Ace Lake... | reverse complement strand
TTCCACGTCACCTCGACGGAGCAACTGCGTTGAAATACGCACGAAGCAGACATACAACCAGTGACTTTGGCCGCTCTGCCAGACAACAACAAATTCTCAGCGTTATGGCACACACCGCCAAAGAAAAAGGCGTACTAAAAGACCCCACTGCCATTACCTCTTTCATGAAAATCATGTCTGAAAATGTCGAGACAACCATGACACTCCGAGAACTCATAGGAGCTGCAGACATCGCACAAAGTTTGGATAAAGACCGCATTATTTCCATGCAATTAAACGATCGAAATGCACTCTATGACTACATCATTGAACCAGGTGGCTTCTTGTATACACCGCCACGATCGCTCTTTGATGGAGCTTCTGTACTTCTTCCTGTCTCTATCCCCGAATTCCCTGTGACATGGAAACAAATACGAGCATTTACAGAGCTTCTATTCCGCAACAGAGATCTTTACCTAGAAAAACCAAGCATTGCAGTTCTCAATGCTGGCGCTCCTCCAGGGTCTGCAGGAAAGCTATCCACCGAACTTATTCGTTATGGCTTCAACGTAGTGAATACCGAAAATGCTGGTACGGAGAAAAGAGAAAATACCATTATTATTAGCAATCCTGAACCTGACACCATTCTTGATCGCATTGCACAGCTCCTTGGCCTTCCTTTAGGAGGCGCACCTACAGACCTACCAGAAGAACAAAAAGAACGTATCACCATCATACTTGGTAAAGACTACCGCTATACTCGTATACAAGACCTAATTGATAACCTTGCCAAAGATGACGCCTAGAGAAATTATTGCCAAGGCTTGGGCAATGACAAAAAAAGAAAAAAGTTTACGCCGCTGGGGATTTTCTTCGGCACTTCTTGAAACATTACTTAATGTAAAACTCCTGATTTATCAGTCATGGTTCTTTTACCTCTTTGTTATTAAAGGGGAAACCATAAGCTTCTTTGCTATGGAAGAATTGTTTCTAAAATACATGCCCGCTGCAGTGGCGTGGTCACTCATTATTATTATCTTTGCACTCATTGCCATCGAACTTGTTTTTCCACACTTTGCCAAAGGTGCAATCATCGGACTAGCTGCAAAATCTCACAAGAAACAAGAAGTAAATGGTGGTCTTGTCTTGGCGCTGTATAACTGTGTACCCATCTTGATCGTTCATGAACTCTTCGTTCTTGGTGGTATATCCACCGTGATTACATTGAGCTCTCTGATGCTGCGTTATGGCCCCGGAGGAGATTTCATGTATCTTCCACTAGGATTACTGGCGTTCTTTTGGATCTTTTCCAATGTCATTCATTTCTTTGCCGCATTTGCAGAGGAGGCCATTGTTATTCATAAACTCGGGCCCTTTGCTGCCATTGGCAAAAGCATGAAACTGATTATCAGCCACTTAAGTCATGTCGTATTCTTGCTCATTCTTTTGTTTGTCATCAGTCTGCGTATCATTATTAATATTGTGATGATTCTCCTTATTCCTGGAGTCGTTCTTGGTGTAGGACTTCTTCTAACAAAGATTCTCTCTCCTGTTTTGAGTTATTCCATTGGCAGTGCCATCGGACTCATACTCGTTGTAGTCGGTAGCTATTTCTTCGCATATATCACCGTATTCAAACAAACCGTTTGGACTATTACCTACTTGGAACTCAGCCAACTGAAAGACTTAGATGTCATCGAAGATAAGGACGAAAACATATAAGAATGATAAACTCAGTCCATGGAGGACTATATAAAAGCACTGAAAGGAAACATCTGGAAGCTCTATTCTCTCGCCTTTTTAAGTGGGTCTATGTTTTTCATACCAATTATTGTGCCCTTCATGCTGAGTATTGGGCTCAATCTCCAACAGGTATTTATTCTTCAAGGGGTATTTACCCTTACATCTCTTATTCTAGAAATACCATCTGGATATGCATCAGACAAATGGGGACGCAAAAATACAACAATCATTGCAGCAATAACATCATTCATTGGCATGTTGATCTATGCCATAAGCAACGATTTTACCACATTCCTTATAGGAGAAATATTGCTTGGTATAGGTACAAGCTTTTACTCAGGCACCACGGAAGCACTGACTTATGACACATTGCTAGAGTTACAAGACACAAAGTCCTACAAACGTATCAATGGAAATTTAGCACTATCACAATTTGGAGCAGAGGCAATAATGAGCGTCATCGGAGGATTTTTCATCCTGTACAGTTTACGACTACCAATAATCCTTACCCTTATTCCATATGGTCTAGCATGTATTCTTTCATTTTCATTGAAAGAGCCACATAGACATAAAATACAAGAGGGAAGACACCTAGAAATAATGTGGAACATTACTAAAAATAGTATCCTACATAATATACCTCTGCGTTGTATTATTATACTGGATAGCACAATAGTGCTTATGACCATGTCACTCTTTTGGTACACCCAACCATATCTCATGAGTATTCAGTTACCGCTTATGTATTTTGGAGTGACACATGCCATTATTGTATTAATGGGTGCTATTGCATCAAAGTACACACATACTATGGAAAAATATTTTGATGACCGACTGCTTCTCATAAGCGTTGCGTTCGCAGTCATTATTTCCTACATAGCACTTGGAAACTTCTCATCTATCTGGGCACTCGCTTTCTTTGGTTTGGCGCGCATTGCATGGGGAATTTTATCCCCTCTTACAAGTAACATCATCAATCGAATGACAACATCAGATATACGGGCAACCGTCCTTTCAATACGGTCATTCTTCTTCCGTGGTGTATTTACACTCGCCTCTCCAATGCTTGGTTATATGGCAAATATTCTTACGATCAATCAAGCAATTTTCATTACCGGAATAGTGGGGGCAATACTCATCTGCATTACATTCTTTAGCATGAGTACAGTGTGGAATAAAATCCCTCAGTAAAAAAAGATTTGACAGTGAACAGGCGTACACCTATTATGGTGTACGACCGTATTATTTCTTTTTTCTAACATGTCTCTCACACCGCACCAGCGCACCGTTCTTAATTACATTGGAGAATTTCAACGCAAACGTGGGTATTCCCCTTCCCTGAGTGACCTTGCTTTAGCCTTTGGCGTCAGCAGTAAAAACGCCGTTGCAAAAGTGGTGAACGTCTTGGTACGCGAAGGACATTTAGATAAAGATCCAAAAGGGCGTATTAAAATTATGGAAAATGCGAACGAACACGAGCAGGTAATAGAGCCAATGATGCTTCCATTATTTGGCCCCATCTCTGCAGGGTTTGCAGCACCTGTAGAAGAGCAAGCAGAAGAAATGATTACGCTAGATACCTATCTTATTGGAGACAAGACATCGACTTTCCTCTTACGCGTAAAAGGAGACAGTATGATGGACGCTGGTATATACGAAGGAGACATTGTGATTGTCAACAGAAAGAAAACGCCAAAACTCAACGATATTGTTGTAGGAGTGCTCGATGGAGAATTTACATTAAAACGCCTAAAAAGAGACAAAGGCAAATACTATCTCCAGGCAGAAAATAGCAACTATCCAGATATGTACGCTGTAGAAGAGCTACAAACTGCAGGGGTTATAGAGGGAAGCATGAGAAAGTATTAATAGAATTTTGTATTTTGTATCCAGTATTTCGTATGAAAACGAATAATCTTTATAGTTCCAAAATTAAATCTTTTACCGATTTAAACGCTTGGAAAGAATCACATAAGCTTGTACTAACTATTTATAACATTACGCAATCATTTCCACCAGAAGAACGTTTTGGTATTACTAATCAATTGCGCAGAGCAAGTGTGTCCATTACTTCAAATATTGCAGAAGGATTTACCCGAGGAGGAAATAAAGAAAAAATACAATTTTATAGAATCGCATTGGCGTCTCTTACTGAAGTCCAAAATCAATTATTAATTTGTAGAGATATTTCCTATATAACAAAAGAAAAATTTAATGAAATAGCGCAACAATCCATCACTGCCCAAAAAATTCTAAACGGACTTATAAAATCCGCACCCACTATACAAAATACTCAATACAAGATACATAATACTTAATACACATTACTCGTAATGATTTGTCATATCGACGCAGATGCTTTTTTTGCATCAGCCTTACAACGTAAACGGCCTGACCTTAAAGGAAAACCACTCCTTGCACTGGGAATGGGTGGAGGATGCGTTATTGCAGCCAGTTACGAAGCAAAGGCCTTTGGCATTAAAACGGGAATGCGCCTCAGCGAAGCGCGCAAGCTGTGCCCCAAGGCAGTGGCACTTCCATCAGACTTCGACGAGGCACTGCTTGCCTCTCGGCAGATAGAACAGATTCTTCAAAACCGTTGTCCTATCATTGAGCGTTATTCGGTAGATGAATGGTTTTTAGATGTTAGAGCATTGCCAGGTGGAATCCCCGAAGACATAGAAGCATGGGCAAAAAAATTACAGACAATCATTGGTCGATCCGTAGGACTTACGGTCTCCATAGGTGTTGGCTCTAGCAAGCTACTGGCAAAAATGGCCAGTGAATATAGAAAGCCTGCGAGTGTTACTGTTGTATCGCACAAGCACATAACAATAGAACAATTCTTAAAAGACAGAACAGATGAAGCCATTCCTGGCATAGGGGCAAAACGTGCAGTACATGCGGAAGCAAACGGATGGCATACTGCATGGGACATTGCCAATGCTCCTCCTGAGAAAATTCAAAAACTATTCGGACGACCAGGACTGGATATGCAGAAGGAATTACTGGGGCAAGCTCTTGAAAAAGTTTCGATAGAGATCGCACCGCCAAAGTCCATATCACGCACACGTAGTTTTCCACCCAGTAAAAACAGAGAGATGGTGTACGCACATCTTTTACACCATTTAACCTATACGATGTTAAAAATGCGCAGAGAAGGATTGGCGTGTACATCCATCAGTGTGTGGTTACGTAACAGTAAATATACGTTTGAACAAAAACTATACAAGCTTCCACAGGCAGCAGATACAGAGGAATATGTCCTTCCGTATGTACACCGCTGTTTCGACAAACTCTACGAGTACGGCGTCGCGTACACACAAATAGGCCTTGGTCTTTACGGGCTCAACCCCAAAGGGGGAACACAGTATTCCCTGTTTGAAGATATGAAGAAAGTTGATGAAGCACAAGATGTCCAAAACGCTATGGATACCCTCCACAAACGGTACGGGAGAGAAGCGCTGAAACGTGGTTCTGCCATGGCGATATCTAGCGCGAAGAAACCACATCTGGGAGCGGTGAATGAATAGAATGTATACACAACGTCATACAAAGAATTTTAGATGATCTATTTCTTTGTAACTTTTGAAAGATCAAAAGTAACCAAAAATCTTTGCCACTGATATGAACGAAGAAATACCAAGAGAATAACGAAGTTACAAGTTGTGTGACAATGTATATACAACGTCACACAAGACTTACTTCAAACTCTCCAATCTCTCGATAACCTTCTCCAATTTAGCCTCAGAACTAGCCAACTTCTCTCTCTCCATAGCAACCACTTCCTCTTTTGCATTAGCAACAAACTGCTCGTTCGAAAGCTTGGCATTCCCTCCTCTTATAAATCCTTCTAGCTTCTCTTTTTCCTTCTGGAGCTTCTCTGTTTCTTTTTCTGTATCAATAAGTCCTTCCAGAGACATATGAATTTCTGTATCAGTCAAGAAGGCCGATACACTGTTCTCGTGCTTTTTCGGTGTAGTTTCTATGGTCAGCTTTTCAATACGGGCAATATTTTCTATATGTGACCTTTGACTCTCTAACAGTTCTGCCTGCCTGGAGTAGAGAGTAATGCTTACTTTCTTTGCAGGTTCGATACTCTGATCTGCACGCAAAGTACGAATAGCAGAAATAACATCGATAATCACCTGAAGCTCTTCTTGTGACTGAGAATCTCTTAGCGTCTCATCTACCACAGGCCATTTTTCTCGTATAAGCATGCCTGCACTACTTGGCTTCACACTTTCCCATAACTCTTCTGTGACAAATGGACAATACGGATGCAACAACTGAAGCAGGGTACGTAACGTATGGATAAGCACTACAGGGTTTGCTTCCCCCTTAGAGAGTTCTAAGTACCAGTCACAGAAGTAGTCCCAAATGAAGCTATAGAGCTTCTCTCCTGTATCTGATAGACGATACGTTTCTAGTCCGACAGTCACATCAGCAATCAATTCCTGAAGAGAAGACAATAATGCTTTATCTGCTAAAGATAAATTTTCCACTTTCCACTTTCCACTTTCCACTTCAGCTGGCGTTACGCCAGCTGTCTCGCACTGCATAAGTACGAAGCGCGAAGCATTCCACAGTTTATTAATAAAGTTTCTGTATCCGGCGATCTTTTCCTCATACAACTTTTGGTCGTTACCTGGGCTCTGTCCGACGATCATGCTCATACGCAAGGCATCTGTGCCATACGTTTTGATAATATCTAATGGATCAATCATGGTCTCTGGTTTACTCTTACTCATTTTAGAACCGTCACGGGTTCGAATAAGCCCATGAAGGTATACCGTTTCAAAAGGGTAATCTCCGATAACGTATGTGGTCATCAATATCATCCTAGCTACCCAGAACGGAAGAATGTCGTATCCTGTTTCCATAACCTGCGTCGGGTGGAATTTTTGGTAATCAGGACTATTGTCCAACATCTCATGTAAAGTCAGGGAATAGTCCTGCGCACTCTCTGTATCGATCAACGTGCTCCAAGTCCACAAAGCAGAGCTAAACCACGTATCCAAAGTATCGGGGTCTTGTTCCCATCCTTCACCTTCTGGTGGCTGAACTCCTGCAAAGACCTCTGAACCTTTATACCAAACAGGGATTCTATGTCCCCACCAAATCTGACGACTGATACACCAGTCACGCAAGTTATCGATCCAGTGAAAATAGGTTTTCGCAAAACGATCCGGAATGATATCGATCTTATCCCCCTCTTCATTATCCCGACGGACGGCATCCTGCATTACTTCTTTGATGCTTAATTCTTTGCCCGCCCATCTTCCCTTCCAGGATTTCACCTTTTTATTCACATTGATAAACCACTGAAGCTTGATCTGTGGCTCGATCATACCGCCTCCTCTGCTATTGACCGCAACCGTGTGCTCATATTTTTCATCGGTTTTGACAAGTAAACCTTTTTTGTCGAGCTTCTCCACAATTTTCTCTCTGGCATCTTCTATCTTCATACCGGAAAATTCTCCTGCGATAGGCAAAAGCTTCCCCTCAAAATCGATCACCTGTTCTTTATCCAGACCATGTCGTTCCGCTATTTCAAAGTCAATTGCGGTATGCCACGGAGTAATAGTCATCACCCCTGTTCCAAAATCCGGATCTACCGCTTCATCCTTCACAATCATTGCGGTAATAGGCCCATTGATCCATTCACATTCAAATGTATCACCATGCTTATATTGCGCATAACGCTCATCATCAGGGTGCATAACAACATACTTGTCTCCAAATTTCGTTTCAGGGCGCACCGTCCCTATCTGAAACGGGCCATATTGAAACGTATAAAAGGGATCGATACGGTTTTCGTGATCGACTTCATCATCAGACACATTCGTCTGCAATTTCGGGTCCCAGTTCACGATTCTATGTCCGCGATAAATAAGATCATCGGCAAACATCTTACAAAACACCTCATTGACACAACGATTCAATGCATCGTCCATGGTGTACCTTTCTCGGCTCCAATCGCATGAAGAGCCCATTTTTCGCACCTGACTACGGATAGTATCCTGACTTCCTGCAACAAAATCCTTAATGGCATTCACCAGTTTCTCCCGACCCAACTCTTCTCGCGGATCTTTTATTCCCTCTTTCTGCAACTTTTTAATAACCACATTCTCCGTAGCAATGGCTGCATGGTCCGTACCGGGAATCCATAGAGCTTCTTTACCCTGCATACGCGCAAAACGGATGAATATGTCTTCCAATGCAAGCATCACCGAATGACCAAGGTGCAACTGCCCTGTGGCATTTGGTGGTGGCATAGAGATGGTAAATGACGGTTTCTCCGATGTATGATCTGCAATAAACGCACCACTCTCCTCCCACATTTTGTAAATGCGGTCTTCAGTTGAGCCAGGATCATATGCTTTTGGCAACATCAAACGAATTGTAGCGCATTAAATGGAATTATGAATTATGAATTATGAATAAATTGCATCAAATATAATAAATATCGCGAAGGCTGGCTTTGCCAGTCTGGAGCGATTCCGCTAAAGGAAAGGAGAGCCCATGAGAGGAAAACGTAGTTTTCCTTTCATGAAATTAAAAAAACCGCCGGTAGAAGGCGGTTTCAAATGGTGTAAAGAGCGAATAGCTTTATACAAAGCCGCCAAAGACTACAGACCGAAATGTATCCTTGCAAGCTTTTGTATGCATTTCCCTTTTGATTTTTTCTAAGAGAGGTATAATACAGATTGCTATGGCACTAGAAACAGAAAAATACGGCGTAGGTCTTGGCGAAGCCATTATGCATCAGGCAAAAAATGATCTCGTAGAAGGGATAAGCTTTGATGCGACTAAAAAAGATGCTTTCAATCTTCCTGGAGATACCATTCGCAATAGCGCAAGAGCCGTACGTAATATGATAAAAGTTGTTATTGGAGATATCGTGCCGAGAGCACCAGATTGGGTAGTAGATAAACTTGGCCCTGGTACACAGCAATACGATGTAACAAAACGAAAAAATCCCTTATCGGGAACAGGAAGTTATATTGATGATATTAAAGAGCGAAAAGGAGTAGTACGAAAAGCGGGAGCTGCTTTTCTGAACCCTGACAAGGCACTAGATGATGCATGGAACATAGTGGGATCTGGAAAATGGCAAATCCGACCATCGCAGAACTCGAATAATGTAGATCTATCAGTGTAAATAGCAATTATTGCCAAATATACCATTTTATGGTAAAATAAACTTAATGAGTCTTCCTCAACACAAAAAAAATCACAGAGGCAACCTAGCATTTATCTTTATAGAATGGCTCACAAAACTGTCGTATACGACATTATTTACCCTATGGATGACCATGGCTCTGGGCTTTGGGGCAATCTACTTTGGAATGAGTTACGTGGGAACCAGTGCTCACTCCCCTACGGATCTCGCAAATATTGCAGATCCTCTAGTTCGGTTCGCCAATGCAATGTATTACAGCATTATCACCGCAACCTCTACAGGGTACGGAGACATCACCCCGCAGGGAATATCTAAACTATTTGCGGCTGTACAAAGTATAACTGCCCTTTTGGTATTCGCTATATTCGTTACAAAATTGGTATCACACCAACAAGAGCTTACTCTTACAGAAGTACACAGACTCACCTTTGAAGATGTTTTTCATAATACACGTGAAGGATTTTACATTTGCCGAAAAGACTTTGACCATGCTATTGCCCATGCGGAAAAACATGGAGAGCTGGACATTGAGCATTGGGAAAACATGGTTATTGCCTACAGACACCTTCAAACACTTTTTGAAGAAATACCAGATTTCTATGCGAATGACACACACCGCTATACCATCGATGCAAAGAGAGAACAGCTTCTTCTCGAGAGTGCACATCGTACTTTTCACCGAATCAATGTCATGCTCGACACCTTCAGTAAAGAAGGAATCGATTGGGTGTCACACGAACGCAGCATGAAAGAGCTGCAAGAACTGGTAAATATCATCACGGATATCACACCGCTCTGGCAGAAAAGCAGTCCGTATAACATGATGGAGTCTTTTGAAGATATCCTGCAGATGAAAGAACGAATGCACCTGAAAATTATGACATCAATATCATAATTTCAATTAAGAAATACTGAAATCCTGAAAGGTGTATTTCAACATTTCAGGATTTCAATATTGTAGTCTTATCTACGTCGTGGCGGACCTCTACGGTCACCACCTGGACGAGGACTACGCGGACGGTCTGGTGGCATTCCTTCTGGACGCGGAGTTGTCTGCTTTATAGACAGACGAGTCTTTCCGTCTGAAGCGTTATACTCAACACATTTTGCCTTGACCATGTCTCCTACATTTACCACATCTTCAACGTTTTCTGTACGTGTCCATGCAAGCTCTGAAATGTGGATCATTCCATCCTTACCGCCAAGGAATTCAGCAATTGCACCGATACCATCGATGATACGTACAACCTTACAATCGTAAATAGTGTCTACTTCTGGTTTTGCAACAATGTTTTTGATCTTTGCTGAAGCTTTTTCCATAGATTCTCCGTCAGGAGCAGTAACAAAGACCATTCCGCTATCTTCGATGTCGATGCTAACACCAAACTCTTTCGTCATTCCTTGAATAGTCTCTCCACCCTTACCGATAACCAGACGGATATCATCTGGATCAATCATGATTGTTTCAATGCGTGGAGCATACTTACTGAGGTCTGCACGTACCTCAGGAATAGCAGAGAGCATTTCTTTGAGGATAGATGCACGACCAATCTTTGCTTTTTCAAGAGCTTCTTTGAACACATCATCAGGAAGTCCTTTTACTTTGATATCCATTTGAATAGCAGTCACACCAGTAGCTGTTCCTGTAACTTTAAAGTCCATATCTCCTCCGAAGTCTTCTTCATCTTGAAGGTCAGAGAGAACAACAAACTTGCCAGATGGGTCTGACATCAGCCCCATAGCAATACCAGATACCGGAGAAGTAATCGGAACTCCTGCAGCCATGAGAGCAAGTGTGGAACCACACGTTGCAGCCATAGAAGAAGATCCATTACTTTCCAAAATCTCTGTAACCGTACGAATGGTGTACGGGAATACCTCTTCTGATGGTAAAACAGGTTCCAAAGCTTTCTGTGCCAAGTATCCATGCCCAATTTCACGATTTCCAGTGAAGAGACGATTAGAAGTTTCACCGACAGAGAATGGTGGGAAGTTGTAATGATGGAAATAACGATCTTCTTTTTCGCCCATCATTCCTTCTGTGAGAAGTTTGTCTCCAGGAGAACCAAGAGTACACGTTGTAAGACCCTGTGTTTCCCCTCTTTGGAAGAGAGCAGATCCATGAACGCGAGCAGGAAGAATATCGACCATACAACCAACAGGACGGATCTCGTCTGGTGTACGACCACTCATGCGCTTTCCTTCTTCCAAAACTAATCGACGAACCTCACCAGTGACAACTTTGTTCATCATATCACCTGCATTTGCATACAGCTCTGCAAGCTCAACGTTGTCTTCAGCTGGTCCATACTTCTCTTCCAAAACAGCCTTTGCACCGTCTGCAAGTTCACCAAAGAATGCTCGCCTAGCAAGCTTGTCCATAGGTGTAAGGATTGCTTTGTTGATCTCTGTGAGTGCACTTGCTTTAAGTACTTCAAGAGCCTCTGCATGCTCGAAAGCTGCAGGTGCTTCCCATTTTTCAGAGCCAATTTCTTTCTGGATATCTGCAAATGCTTTTGCAATTTTTTGCGCAGCCTCCTGTCCGAATTGAATAGCCTCTAGCATTTTCTCTTCAGGAACCTGATTTGCAGACGCATCGATCATAATCACACGATCTTGTGTGGCAGTAACGATCATATCCAACTCACATTTTTCACGATCCTCATGTGTAGGATTCAAAACAAGATTTCCATCAAGAATACCAACACGAACAGTTCCAACAGGTCCGTCTGCAGGACAGTCAGAAATTGCGACAGCAAGGCTAGCGGCGTTTGCAGAAACAATATCGTGTTCTGCCATAAAGTCGTAACTGAGTACCGTACAGAAAACTTGGATATCATTATGAACCGTTTTCGGGAACATTGGACGAAGTCCACGGTCGATCACACGAGCAGTAAGCACAAAGCTATCTGCAGGACGACCTTCACGCTTACGGAAACGAGAACCTGCTACCTTACCAGCAGCATAAAACTTCTCTTGGTATACAACCTGAAGAGGAAGAAACCCAACACCTGGGCGAGCTGTACGGCTTGTTGTGCAGTTAGCCATACACACAGTATCGCCCAATTGGCCGACCACTGTCGCATTTGCTTGCGCTGCAAGCATACCCGTCTTAAAGACGAATTTTTGTCCACCGACATCAACGGTGTATTCCTTATTTGGAGCGATAGCACTATCGCCCTTTTTACCAATACCAAACATAGTATTATAGGAGAAAAAGATAAATAATCTCTTTCCTCCAACGCTTTCAATTACTGTTTTGGATTCACATAGCAAGCCTCCGAGGGAGAATTCTTACGTAAATCCAGCAAAGAAAATTTGGCGACGGAGGGAAAGATCTGAACGTAGTATACGCTTATTTGAGTGGGATAAAAGCCCCTTTCCTGTGAATTTTTTACGGGAAAGGGGTGATTGTATCCAATCTCATAATCCACTTTCAGCAACCGAATCATCATCATTTTGATTAGCAATAAGGCGAATAAACTCATCACGCAACACGTCAAACCCATGCTGACTAAGAATGGATTCTGGATGAAATTGAAGACTCACAAAATTCTCCCCTCGCATTGCATGCACTTCACCAGTCTCGGGGTCAAAAGAAAAATCTACTCCTTCCAGATCGCCTGACATTTTTGCTGCAAAGGTATTGTAAAAACCAAGGCGCTTTTTTTCACCAAACAGGTCAATCTCCTTGGCAACCCCCTGAGTCGGATCATCTTTTTTCTCCACACGAAGCCCCATCACCTTACTGAGGATTTGATGCCCCAGACATATTGCCGCAAATGGTCGGTTTCCACCCTCAAGTTCGGTAACAACTTCTGTGTACTTACGCATTTTTGAATCATATATATTATTCGGATTTCCCGTACCTGGTCCCACAAGTACAAGATCTGATTCATCACGGGATACAGAATAATTCTCATAATCTTTCACTGTTACTTTTGCCCCCATTTTCGTCAACATATGCGCAAGAACATAAGAAAAGTCATCGTCACTCGTGACAACAGTGATCATTTTGTCTGTGAGCTCTTCCACCGAAAGATCTATGCCTTCAAAATTCTGAAAAAAATACGGCGAAAGTAAAGCATTACGTGCGGCAAGTGCAGCCTCAAGCTCAGTATCTTCCCCTTTGTATGGCAATTGTGACACGAACGGTTCTGGAGTTTTTTCCAACCCTCGCAATGCACCTGCAGCCTTTACTTCCGATTCCTGTGCCTCTTCCATAGGATCTGAACCCTGCACAACTGTAGAACCAGCCTTTACGTTAACATGTCCATCCGCATTTACTTCCATAGTGCGAATCGCTATTGCGCTATCCAAATAATCATTACCATTTTTATCTCTTCCCAATTCCATAATTGCTCCTGAGTAATACCGACGATCATTCTGATCGTATGCACAATTCACTGCAGCGGCATTTTTAATGGGACCCCCAACAACCGTTGGTGCAAACATGGATTGACGAAAGAGGTCGATAGCATCCACATCACTGACACCTTCTATTTCATACTCGGTATGTATCACTTTGCGCATTTCACGGAGCAATGGACCTTGGACTCTTCCTCCGCGTTTGCACATTTGTGCCATCATTTTGATTTCCTCATCCAAAACCATAAACAATTCATGTTGCTCTTTTGGATCTTTTAAGAATTTTAGAAATTTATCACGATCAAAAGAACCGTCCCCCTTGCGAAATGTACCACTGATCGGTGTCATACCTACAACACCATCATGAACGGAAAGATGCCTTTCCGGTGTTGCTCCCAATAAATAATTCTCTCCATCGGAGAAAGCAAAAGTCATATAAGCACCTCCCTCATACAAAAGATTATGAAAGATACTCAGTGCTTTGGATCTGTCGAAATCAATGATATCTGCGACAGCAGTTCTGGGAACGGTGAAGTTTGCCCCTTCTCCCTGACCTATTTGATTTTGCTGAATATCATGCGACATGACAGCATACTCCTTGTTTGACTGATTAAAATGCACACCGTCTTTCAAGACTATATTCTTCTGAGGAAGAAGATCGAGTACTTCTTGAATCGATAACCGTGTAACACGAGTAACCTCAAGACATTTAATAGGAAGATTGTCCGTATTATTTGCCTCAAAACCTCGTTCTCGAATTTGAGCATAGGGAACTGCGCTAATTGTATCGATAACACTTCCTTCTTCTGGTGTACCAGTTTTGCGCTGAATATCAGAAAGATTGTAATACTCCTTCATTTCCCCTTCTGCAATAACGATTTCATCGGGGTTATTTTCGTGACGATACATCGCGAAGGGTGCATCCGAGTCTATAATATTATTCAAAATTTCTGCCGATGATTTTTCTGGATTGTTCATAATAAAAAGAGAAATACAAATAAAAAACTCCAGCTCTACAGTTGGCGTTGAAATGTTTAATTACAGCCTATCGCCAGCTATACAGCGGTTGATTGTTTGCCTTCCACCAAAGAAAATATGTACTCATGTAACGGTACAAGAGTACACACCCCTCTTTCACAAGTCAACACTTATTTTTTCAGTTTTTTCAGGAAGTATGCAAAACCGCCGGAACCGTGCTGAAGCACACGTGATCCCCGCGTAATCTTACTGATACTCACGCCAAGTTTCTGTGCGATAGTCCTCTGTGCGGTCCCGCTCTGTAATTCCTGAACAATATTCCATCGCTCCACCAAAGAATCGATCTCCTGTGGTGTAAAGATATCGTCAAAAAGCATTTGTACTTCCTTCTCTGTTCGCGCAGCAGCAAACAATGCATAAATATCTTTGTAATCACGTGTGGTAGGCATGACTCACAGCATAGCAAAAAAGAGAGATGCTACACAGTTTCTTCTCAAATTACCGATGTGCAACAAGGCTCTCTTTCAAGTCATCAGGATTCATTGCATGAGACGGAAACGTTTCGGGTGTAACCTTCTCCATACGAAAGGCGAGAGCGTTAAGCATTTCCCCATTTTCTGAGTCATCAATAGTATTCTGCATCTTTGTGAGAAGATCCTGTGCGTGCACATGATCCTCAGTAGTCCAAAGATGAGGTGCAATAGCCATCCGAAGAGAAGATTTTAAATATAATAAACGAGCATCTTCGACAGAAGGCATTCTCTTCAATGCATCGCAATGCATCTGTGGATCAAAAAACTCCGCATTCGCGTAATCCATATAGGCGGGTTGGTCTACACACGATCGATACGGATTATTGTGGGAACCTGTGTCATCCCAGGATGTATCGTAAAAACGTCTTTTCAGCAAAAGTGGCACCAACGAAGAATGCTCACCCATATCTTTATGAAGCCGTGTCTGCCAAACACGAGACATAGCAGTTATGCCATTCACACCCTTCGTCACAGAAGGCATTACACGTACATCGTCCTTAAGCATATCCTCCAAAGAAGCAATCTCTGAGATAAAACAATCGAGACGAGTATTATTATTCCTATAAAACTCCTGCATAGGTAATGATGCATCTTGATGCTCATATTGGACTAATGATGCCTCAACAGCACAACGAATATACCGAGAAAGTGATGCATACTCCGACCATTCTTCAATCGTACCATGCTGTACGTACTGTACTGCTTCGCCATTTTGTATAGTTGCGGCAAAATCCGGCTTATTACTCATCTCCAATAATGCACGAAATTGCTGGGAATACACATCCATAGCTCCAACCAGATATGCAGTATCCAAACTCGCTTGATAATGCGTTACAGATGCCGATATTTCCTCAGGTCGATGAACATCGTTTGGTGCGCGTTTTTGATTCATAATACAATATTAATACATATTTAAATAAAACGTGATTCAAAATAATTCGGCTTTACAGCGTATAGTGGAAATGCGTTGGGGTGTAAGTAATCAAAACGAGAAGTCATTGTTTGCAATCTTTTTTTATAATCCGAATCAGGAGCATCATGCTGTGCCTTTGAAAGAGTATCCATTGCATGATTATGATCTTCTGAACTCCACGTATGCGGCGCGGTAGCCATACGAAGAGTAGCTTTCAAACACAAAGCCCGTGCGGTACTCATAATGTCTTCAATATTACCGGATCCTTGCAAGCTCTCCAGAGAAGCACTCTCTTTCTGAGGATCAAAGATCTCCATCTCCTTATATGATTGATAAAAATCAGCATTCTCGCAAGCCTGATACGAATATTGCTTAGATCCACGTCGAAGATGATAATACGAATCGCGATTCAATAATCTGGAAACAGACTGATGACTTTCTCCCATATCATGAGCAATACGATCCTTCCACGTATCAATAAAAGCACTGATAGTATCTACTCGAGCTAATGCACGATGCACGGTATCCGTTGCATCTTTACAAGTACTTTCCATATCTTTCAATGAATCCATTGTACGCACAAGTCGCGTTATATTCTTTCGATAAAAATCTTCCATAGGTGTTAGCTCTTTTTCAGGATCGTAATCGAACGCATACTGCTGTAATGAGGCATACGCCGCACAAGGTGCATAGGTGGACATCTGCCCATATTCCGACCATTCTTCCGTCGTACCATATTGCGCATTGCTACCATCCGAATCATGACTGATTTCCAGTAGTGCACGTAATTGTTGAATGTACACATCCATAGCACCGACAAGATACGACAAATCCAGAGAAGCTTTATATCGTTCCGGATCCACTGTTAATTGAGAATCAACATGATTGAGAGTATCTGTCATAAGAGAAAAGAAAGGATAGAGATGATACTACTACTTTCAAATCACAAGGCAAGAATAAAAACACCGCCAGAAGGCGGTGTTAGATATCAAAAAATTAATGAAGAACTATTTCTTCAGCTTATTAGCTTCAAGCACTGCTTGGTACTCTTCTGGAAGGTTCATCTTCAAGTAATTCAGAAGCTTACGGCGACGTGCAACTTTACCGAGAAGTCCTTTACGAGCAGAGAAGTCTCCTTTGTGCTCCTGAAGGTGTCCTGTCAAAAGATCGATTTCTTTTGAAAGAATAGCAACCTGCACATTCGGAGAACCAGTGTCCTTCTTGTGTGTCTGATGCTTAGTAATAAGTTTTTTCTTAGAAGTGCGGGCGATAGTCATAGGAAAATTGTGACAAACAAAATAGATGTATGCCGCGCCTGCAAGGACAATTGCGTCAAAGCGAGCGAGGACAAGTACTAGTATAAGAAAACAAAGATTCTATGCAAGTATTTTGGCTAGATTCGTGTATTCATACGTATGTAAAGCATTCTATGCATATTTAGAGGTGGACAGGCGTTCACCGCATGATACAATGCACGGTACTATGACAACTACACTCCTCTTCGCCGCACTCATCGGGATCGTTTTTATTGGATTCATGCAATGGAGGTCTCAATCTGATGGAGACCCTCGACTGAAAGCAGAAATCGAACGAAAGACCCAAGAAATTGGGGAACTAAAGAATCAACTCATTGAGTCTAAATCTGAAAAAGATAAGTTGTCAGGGCAAGGAAAACAGATATTTGCAGAGCTTGCGAATGTAAAAGCAGATGCGAAGGCCATATCCAGTGAAAGAGACATGCTACAAAAACAAGTAAATCGCTTTGAGGAAGAGCAAGCTCGTAGAGAAAAAGATCAAGAGTCCCATATAGAAAAACTAGCAACAGCAGAAAAGAATTTTGAATCAGAAAAGGCTCGTGTTATCCGCGAAGAAGAGGACCAGCGTAAGCATGAAGCAGAAGAAAAAAATAGAATCTGGGCAGAACATGAAAATAAAGTAGTCGCAGAGCTCAGTGACTTGTGTAATCAACCTCAATTCATGTTTACCTCTTTTGATAATACAAATCTCCCAGAAAGTTTTCATGGCTCTCTTAAGCCAGACTTTATGATTGAATTCCTAGAACAGTATGTCATTTTTGACGTAAAAGTTTCTGAGGCAAAAAACTTACAGGTCTACATTAATGACCAGGTAAAAAAGACGGCGCAAAAAATAAAAGGCAATGAAAAGATTTACTCATCTATCTTTCTTGTTGTTCCAACCGTCGCTATTAAAGACTTGAAAAAAAGAACATTTTATGAGGAGGGATATTCTTTCTTTGTGGTGAGCCCCGAATCTATTGCTCCACTACTGGCTCTATTTAAGAAAATAGAAAACTATGAGTTTGCAGAAGCCATGGACCCACAAGAACGAGAAAACATAGTTGACCTTGTTGCAGCGTTCGACTTTCACATCAGCTCTCGTAATGCTCTTGAGCTACAAATTATGAAACATGGAATCGAAACACTATCCCAAGCAGAAAAAGCAAACCCCGAACTTGTTGCAGAGGCAATGATCAAAAAAGCAAAAATGCGTAATGTAAATTTGAGCACTGCAGAAACAAAAGAATTGGTTGCCAATCCAAAGCTTGTTGCCGAACAATTATTAGAACTCATAAAACCGAAAGCAAAGTTGGCTGCGGAAGACACAAAAATTGGTTAAGATAACCTTCCTATGTCTAGCAAAGAAGAAATTATTACCGCCAACTTAAACGATCCGCAAAAACAAGCTGTACTGCATAATGATGGACCACTCCTTATTTTAGCAGGAGCAGGAAGTGGAAAAACAAGAGCACTTACGCATCGCATTGCAAAACTGATTGCCGATGGTGTTCCGCCATGGCAGATCTTATCAGTAACGTTTACCAACAAAGCAGCCACGGAAATGAAAGAGCGTATTGGAAAACTTCTTGAGATCACGGAAGGAGACAGGCTGAACCAATGGGAAACAACAACAGGAAGTCTTCCCACTATGGGAACATTTCACAGTATTTGTGCACGTATTCTTCGCAGAGATATCGACAAAATCGGTAGAGATAGAAGTTATGTTATTTACGATACTGATGATCAAAAACGACTCATGAAAATGATTCTCAAAGAAATGGGAATCGATGAAGAAGAGCTCAAGCCCAAAGCAGCCCTCGGATACATCAGTCGTTTCAAAAGTGAAGCGCTCAGTCCAAAGGAAGCCGAACCTCAAGCAACGACTGCACGTATGCAGCATGTCATTGAAGCATATAAGAAATACCAAAAAGCATTGTTCGAAGCCAATGCACTCGATTTCGACGACATCTTATTAGAAACCGTTCGTCTTTTTCATGAAGCCCCAGAAGTATTGGAGAAGTATCAGAACACATGGAAGTATCTGCATGTGGACGAGTATCAAGATACAAACCATGTGCAATATTTATTTATTACTATGCTTGCAAAAAAATACGGAAACCTCTGTGTTATCGGGGATCCAGACCAGTCTATTTATGCTTTTCGCGGTGCAGATATCAGAAATATTCTAGAATTTGAAAAAGAATATAAAAATGCGGAGCATATTAAACTGGAGCAAAACTATCGATCTACACAAGTTATTCTCGATGCAGCCGACCGTGTGATATCCGCAAACCCAAACAGGCCAGAAAAACAGATGTGGTCAGAACGAAAAGAAGGTCCGAAAGTCATTGTTCAAGAAGTAGCTGACGAAAAGAAAGAGGCAATGGAAGCCATAAAATCAGTAGAAGAAATACGTGGAAAAGGAGTAAAGCTCAGTGATCAAGTCATTCTCTATCGTACCAACGCACAATCCCGTCTGCTAGAAGAGGCTTGTTTGCGCAGAGGAATCCCCTATCGCATCGTAGGAGGACTAAAATTCTACGCTCGCAAAGAAGTAAAAGACGTATTGGGATATCTGCATGCTATCTTAAATCCCAACGATGCAGTTGCCCTTCTACGTATTATCAATATTCCTTCTCGTAAAATCGGACTCACGACCATTGGAAGATTGCAGTCTTATAGTACGGCTAATGCTATTACGTTATGGGAAGCCATCACGCAAATCGATTTCATTCCCGATATCAACGGACCAACAAAGGAGCGTATTCGAGCATTTGCGGAACTGATTGCCAGATACCAAGACAAAGCACAGACAGAAGTAGTGTCCGAGATGACTGGACATCTTCTCCATGCTATAGATATGGAACACTGGTTACGTGACGATAGCGAAGAAGGAGAAGCTCGATGGGAAAACGTACAGGAATTAAAAAGCGTGATGCATAAATATGATGAACTGGAACCACAGACCAGTTTAACCAGTTTCCTTGAAGAAGTGGCATTGGTTTCTGAGGTAGACAAGTTACAAGACGACAGCGAAGCTCTTACTCTGATGACACTGCATCTTTGTAAAGGACTCGAGTTCAAACATGTGGTTATTGCGGGATGTGAAGAAGGAATATTTCCACACGCCAACTGCGCATTTGATAAAGAACAGTTGGAGGAAGAGCGCCGTATCATGTACGTGGGAATGACAAGGGCCCAAACCTACTTACGACTCATGTGCGCAAACACGCGAATGCTTTGGGGGCAGTCTCAAGCCAATGCTCCAAGTCGTTTTTTAGAAGACCTTCCAGAGGAATGTGTTGAAAGACGCAGTGATGACCTGCTGAGTGCATTTGCATGGGCAAGTAAAAAGGGTGCCGATGCTGTAGGAACGGGTATACACCAAAGTAATCACGGCAATGATTTGAAAATGGAATTCAACCAAGACATCGACTTCTCGGACAATGAATTCAGTCAGGATATAGAAATCACCGAAGGATGCAGAGTATCGCATAAAGTCTTTGGCGCTGGAACAGTCGTAGCTTTGCGTGGAGACATTGTCGAAATCGCTTTTGATAACGGTCAAAAGAAACACTTAGCTCTCAGCATTGCACCGTTAAAACTATTATAATAAAGACTACAAAGATTACGAGGATTACAAAGATTCTTTGCCGTCTTAGCAGTCTTAGCATTCCTTGTAATCGTTCCTAACGAGAGTAATACGTCCCTCGAGCAAGAGGAGTACGATTCATATCAATCCATGTAAATGTCGTCACACCATCCGACCATGTTATAGAGCCAGGGGAATTGATAGTACCTGAATCGTTGATAGTCAATCGTAATGCAAATTTTGCATTGGAAGTATTGCTCGGTACATCAATATCCGCAAAGACACGTAACGTTCGTTCTCCATCATCGATGCGTGCGAAACTATCTGGTAATCCACTGCACGTAAGTTGTGACCCTAAAATACTGCATGAAATTTCCTCAGAACTTCCAGCAACTCTCATAACAGGATTACTAAGGGTAACACCCCCAATTTGTTCTATTTGAAAAGTAATAGACATTATCTTCAAAGTTGCTGCCGAATGCCCTGTCGTCCCTGCGATGCGAAAAGCACCTACTTCAAGATGTTCCCCTCCTATCAATACATCTGTTTCGCTGCCAGCATTCGATATGTCGGTTAGACCAGATCGAGCAACAACAGACTGGGGAAATGTTTCTCCGCTCGTGGAAACGGTATAGTCTTTGGAGCTCCAAAAACCTATACCTTCAACCCCTATAGAATCGATAGCAATAGTCCCCCCACTTACACCACCGCTATCTTGAGAATTTAATGCCGCACGGACATATATGCTATACGTTTCTCTGCGTGGAAGAATAATATTTTTATTTCCCACATTCAGTGTATATTTAGTATTCCCTACATAAGAAGCATCCAGACTCGCACGTCCAATAAATGCACCACGATCATCATAAATATTGAGTACCCGTATGGAAGAATTTGCTGTATCAAGCTGTATAAAAAATGTTTGTGCAATAATCGGCTCTGCGTTAGCAAAGAAATTAGCAGCACCAAGGACAGGAGTTACTTTTCCCAATATCAATACAGAGTCTTCAATAGACACATCATCAATATTCGGATCATATTCCACAGAAGATTGAAGAGAAGAAGAAGAAGAGGATGAGGATGAGGATGAGGATGGTATTTCGGAAGAACGTGAAGAAGAGGATCTTACAGAGCTAAATACCCGATATTGTGCATAACGTAAATTGGCAAGCTCTCCACGGGAATATGCCATATATGCTGCGACCAATCTGGCCATTTGACCGCGAGTAAGAAACGAACCAGGTGCAGAGTCATCAAGTTGTAATCCAATGTTAACAGCTGCCTTCGTGTATTGCTCATACCATTGTTGATTTGCAGACTGTACCAATGGAATAGTGTAAATGCGCGAAAGAATTTTCAGTGCCTCTTCATACTTCACCGAACGAGTAGGCTCAAAAAGCCATAAACTCTCATCCACTCCCACCTGTGCATTTCCACTCACAATGCCAAGAGACTTTGCTCTGCACACAGGCTCTGCAAACCAAGTGTTTGGATCGATGTCTGGAAAACAACGTAATGCAATATTTTCCGTGCTAGACGGAAGAAGGCTCATGGCAATCTTCATAAATTCTGCACGATTGATAGGGGTATTGGGTTTAAATGTTCCGTCTGGATTTCCCTGTACTATCCCAAGCTTTGTTAATGTACTGATCGCTACTTGTGTGGACTGATCAGCTGGTACGTCGGTATATGGCAAGGTGTTTACATCGTAGTCCAATGCAAAAGCCATAGTTGGGAACAATAAGCCGATGCTGAAAAACCAACGTTTCATAGAACGCATAGTATAGCATACTTTTTTCGTTACAATAGAGCGCCAACATACATGCAAGCGCTCTATACAATAACAAATTTTATAATTTTTCAGCCATATCACGAAGAATTCTCTCTGTATCTTCAATGCTCATACATGAATCCGTAATAGAAACATAGGGGTCCATATCAGAAGATATTTTTTGATTACCTCCACGAATATTGCTCTCTATCATAAAGCCACGAACATGCTCGTACTCCTCTCTTTGAGCAGTAATACCAAACAAAACATCTCTAAGAACATGCTCCTGAAGAAGCGGATCCTTTCCTGTTCCATTACGGGAATTATCATGACTCGCATCAACAATAATAGAAGGATTTACAATATTGCGTTTTGGATCAGTCATCAGTTCATGTGCTTTTGCAATAGAACGAGGTCCATAGTTAGAACTATCCTTACCTCCGCGAAGAATAAGATGTGCATAAGAATTCCCATTTGAGCGTACATGTTCTCCATGGTGTGCAAATTCATGTGAAGCCTGTACAGCCTGTACACCATTCACACCGACTTCTATATCCCCACTCGTAGAATTTTTGACACCTACAGGCATATCAACACCTGAAGCAATATATCGATGCTCCATATCTTCAGCACTTCGTGCACCAAGTGCCATATAGCTCAAAACATCTCCAAAATAATCTTTGTTATGAGTGAAAAGCATTTCATCGGCAAGTGGATGTTCCTTTCCGACATCACACATCATTGCTCTACATTGTTCAATACCCTGCGCAATATTCGGATCTTGAAGTGGATCTGGTTGATTGAGAGGTCCGGGCCATCCAATAGTTGTACGTGGTTTCTGAATATATGTACGAAGTACAAGTAAAATCTTTTCATCAATACCTTCATCTCTAAGCTCTGCAAGTCTATCTGAGTATTCACGAACAGTATCAAATGGATAGGAAGAACATGGACCTGTTATGACAAGTAATCGAGAATCAGCACCAGACAATACCTTTGAAACATCCAAGCGATTCTGGGCAATAGAGTGTGCTGGTGTAACCGGGTAACGTTGAGAAATTTCCTCTACTGGGGGTAACGTTGATATCATTTCGAATGACATAATAAAGAATGGTATATAAACAAAAAATCACTTTCTACTTGGAGAGAGTGTGTAAACGATGACTGTATCAAAAACGTTTACAACACTGTCTCCGCACTAAATGCGAAGGTATACGTGCCGAAAACAAATGTCTGATGAGTCATTTCATGTGTATTCTATGCCAAAAAGTACTCCTGTCAAACAAAAGTGCTCTATACTATATTCATGTCTGCACTCTCCAAGGAAATTCGGCAATTCTGCATAGACCATCACCTCAAGCTGAATACAGACCTTGGACAACACTTTCTTATTGATGAAAGTGTGCTGTATGAAATCGTGGAAGCAGGCGCAATTACCGCCGATGATCACATCGTAGAAATAGGGCCCGGAATAGGAGTGCTGACAAGAGAGCTGATTTGCGACGCAAAAAAAGTAACCGCCATAGAACTGGATAAACGCATGATTCCGTATCTCAGACTTTTCACAGAACAAAGTCCTCTTCTAGAGGTTATCAATGACAACGCTCTCAATGTCGCAATGCCAACAGAGCCATATAAGGTGATTGCCAATATTCCGTATCACATCACCTCCCCTCTTTTGCGCCACTTAATGTTGGAATCTACCGTACGTCCGACTACTTTAACGTTGCTTATTCAGAAAGAAGTGGCAAACCGCATTTGTGATACAAAAAATGCCAGTTTACTCAGTATCGTAGTCAATCTTTTTGGAACACCAAAAAAAATCTGTAATGTCCCTCCAAAAGCCTTTTTACCTCCGCCAAACGTAGACTCAGCAGTTATTCATATTGACTGTTTTGCAGAGCCTCTAGCAGATATAGATACCATCGATCGTGTCATAAAATATGCAAAGATTGGTTTTTCTATGAAACGCAAAATGCTACGAAATAGTTTTGCAACGTTCCCCGAAGGTTTGGAACTGCTTTCTGCTGCAAATATAGAGGAAACAAGACGTCCGCAAACTTTGAGTGTAGAGGAATGGATCGCGATCGCAGATGCATCCAAATAAAATGAGGCACTATGCCTCAGCACTTCTTTCTTGGAGGATTCCTCCTATCGATATTTTTTCTGCAATGGTGGCAAGTATCACACTATCCTTTATGGGTATGGCTAATAGTATTTGAATGCATTCTACTTTTTCGAAAAAACAAAACTGTACTATGGACAAGTGTAGGAGTAACCATTGCATGTATCACTGTCAACCTGACAACGCACGCTGCATCACCACACACCGTCGACTGGTATGCCAATGATAAGAAGGTCACACTGTACGGAAAAATAGCAGACGAACCAGACAGAAGGCCAGACCAAACAAAATACACCATCGCTGTAAACAGAATACAAACAGCATCTGGAATAACAGTAGAAAATATTCAAGGAAACGTTCTTGTGACAGATAGAAGGCAATGGCCCGAATTTCACTATGGAGACCATGTCATTACAAGTGGCACACTAGAAAAACCACAGCCCATTGAAACCTTTCGCTACGATCACTACCTGTCGAGGTATGACATCTACAGTGTGATCTACCGAAGTTCCATGCAAACAGATAACTCTCTTCCGCCAAGTAAAATTCTTCCTCTTCGGATGATGTATAGAATCAAATCTCGATTTGAAAAACAGATCAACAAACTCTACCCCGAACCACATGCCTCATTTATGGCAGGACTTCTTACGGGATCTCGGAAGGGAATACCCGACCACCTTCTTGCAGATTTTAATACAACAGGACTCACACATATTATTGCGATATCTGGCTATAATATCACGATCATTATTGCCATCATTACAGGTGCGCTCTTTTGGCTACCCATAAAAATACGATATATATGTGCTACCACGTCTATTGTTATTTTTGTTCTATTTGTCGGTGCCAGTGCAGCCGTTGTGCGTGCAGGAATTATGGGGATACTCGGGATACTTGCCCTACATGCAGGACGATCTGCCTCTGTACGCCTCAGCATTCTATGGACAGCAACATTGATGATTCTCTGGAATCCAAAAATCCTTTGGTACGACGCAGGTTTTCAACTTTCTTTTCTTGCGGTTATCGGACTCAGTGAACTGTCTCCATTTCTAGAGCCTTTGTTTAAACGCATTCCAGAGACACTCGCACTACGAGAATCCCTCACTATGACCATGGCAGCACAGATCAGTGCCGTTCCCCTCATTATTATGCTTTTTGGTCGCCTCTCACTAATTGCGCCTATTGCCAATATGCTCACAGCCCCAGTGATCCCCTTAGCCATGCTTTTTGGAGCTGTGGGAACAATGATCAGTTTTGTATCTCTACCACTGGGACTATGCGTTGCATACGGAGGATGGGCAATGCTCCAGTGGATTATCATTATTGCGCAGTTTTGCGCTAATATACCGTTTGCTTCAACAGCATTACACATGCCACTTGGTCTGATTATTGTGTATTACGTTTTGTTGATTCTGGCCATATATATAAAAACACGTTCTGTTTCCCTTGTATCCAAGGAACAACCTTTGTATCCACAGGATCCAGTCCTATAAATGGAAAGGTATACGATACGATCTTTGTTCCAGGGCGTAGCTCTTTGGCAAACTTTGCATTCAACTTTTTCATAAAACCAGGCATGAGATACAAAAAAATACAATCTGCATCCCGCAGATCTTCTGTAAACAAATCTTTCATGCGTAAATCTACTTTCTGTCCGGAGAAAAATATACGCAAACGACCCCATACATACACCAATGGAGACAGTTCGGATCCTCTAGCAATAATATGCGGATAGCGTTTATGTGCTTCTACCAATAATCGTGCATCGCCAGCCCCCAAATCGTAGATAACATGTGCATCTTCTAGATGAGCCATATCAATCATAGTGCGAATAACATTGTATGATGTTGGAACAAATGGAGTACGAAGAAAAATAGATGCAACAGCTGTAATCGCGATAGCAAAAATGCATAGTATAACCAGAGCAATAGCAATATCTATAAGCAACATAGAACCAATATCGTAGCAATATGCTTACGACATTGCCTAATTGAGAGCATTGTTAAATATGTGAAAATGTGTTATAATAATACTATAAACAGTTTTTATTTTTTAACACACACATACACATATGGCTAATCGTCAAACATATGCTGTTGGAGCACTCGGTGTGCTTCTCGGTATCGTCGTCGGCGCGAACTCCGCTCAACGCGCAGAAATGGTATCATATTCGGGTACTAACCCGAATAATGCAGCAATTCAAGAGATGCCACAGCTACATCGTGCCACAGGCATCTGGCGTCAGCGTAGTGATGAAGGGACTATCGACCCTGCATACTCAAACGGAGATTTCCGTACAACGGCATTTCGCCGAAGCACTCTGGAAGACAACAGACAACGTCGTCTTGATGAGCGTCTTAGTGATACAGCCGATTACGGATCTGCACCAGAAGTGACTGTTCGTGGAGAAACTCAGGCAAAACAAGTAGTACCTGAGTGTGCTGGATATTCCAGTCAACGATATGTCGCCTGTCTGGAGGCACTCATTAATGGTGAATTTTTCTCACCAAACTATTACCCTATTTATTACAATAATCAGTAAAATAGGTATTTAGAGCGGAAATTCATATACAAAAAGAGTGATTTATCACTCTTTTTGTTTATAAAAACGTTGCCTTTTCACCTCAGAACGCTAAAATCCTGTCAGATATCCTTCGAAAGCGAATCGGTTAACGAAAACGTAGAAGAAGGCCCTATCATTTCTATCCTTTTTCATACCTATCTCATGGCCGATCAAGAGATCACATGTCGCGATTGCGGTGCTCAGTTCACCTTCACAGAAGGAGAACAGGAGTTCTACGCAACGAAGGACCTCAGTGCTCCACAGCGCTGTAAAGACTGTCGTGCTGCTAAAAAAGCAACACGTCAGGGTCCACGTGAAATGCATGACGCAGTATGTGCCAAATGTGGCGCAGATTGTCAGGTACCATTCAAACCACGTCCTGAAGAGGAAGGTGGCAAGCCGGTACTATGTCGTGACTGTTTCAGTGCAGAACGTGGTTAATCCACTCATGTCACAAAGAAAAAGCCGAACTTCTGTTCGGCTTTTTTTATACACATAGCTAAAAATACTGTACTCTCTGGCCGACAAATTACCCCACCTTATAGTGAATATACGAAATATTGCCATTATTGCCCACGTTGACCACGGAAAAACAACTCTTGTAGATGCCCTTCTTCGACAAGGGGGTGCATTTGCTGCACATGAAGAAGCTCCAGAATTGGCAATGGATAGCAATGACCAAGAAAAAGAACGGGGTATTACCATTTACGCAAAAAACACATCTATTCAGTATAAGGACAGTAAGATCAATATCGTCGATACTCCAGGACATGCCGACTTTGGAAGCGAGGTTGAACGTATTCTTCGTACAGTCGATAGCGTGTTACTTCTTGTCGATGCACAAGAAGGGCCAATGCCACAGACCAAATTCGTTCTGAAGAAATCTTTGGAGCTGGGACTGAAGCCTATTGTCGTGATTAATAAGATCGACAAGCCAGCAGCCGACGGTCACAAAGTAGTCGACATGGTCTTTGATCTATTCGCAAAGCTTGGAGCAACAGATGAACAGCTAGATTTCGATTACATCTTTGCCATTGCAAGAGACGGTATCGCACAAAATACACTAGAGGAAACTGGAAAAGACTTAACACCGCTTTTTGATATGATCATGGAGAAAGTACCACCAACACCTCAGCCACTAGACAGGCCATTCCGTATGCAGATCAGTAGCCTAGGATACGACGACTATGTCGGACGTATGGGTGTAGGACGTGTATACGAAGGAACAGCAAAGGTTGGAAAGAGCGTTTCCATTCTGCATGCAGATGGAACTGTTCGTCCGGGGAAGATTACCAAGATTTATATTGCAGAAGGCCTCCATAAAAAAGAGGTAGCAGAAGCTGTTGCAGGAGACATTGTGACTATTGCAGGTATTCCAGATATTTACGTAGGAGAAACTGTTGGTGAAGGTACTAACGTGGAAGCACTTCCAGCAATCACCGTAGATCCGCCAACAATCAGCATGACGTTCCTCGTAAACAACTCCCCTTTCGCAGGAAAAGAAGGAAAACTTTTGACGACAAGGCACATCAGTGCGCGTCTTGCAAAAGAATGTGAAACAAACGTAGGATTACATGTAGAATCCATCGAAGGAACAGACAGTTACAAAGTATCTGGTCGTGGAGAACTACACCTCTCTGTCCTTATTGAAAGTATGAGACGTGAAGGATTTGAACTACAGGTCTCTCGTCCACAGGTTATCTTCCAAGAAATTGATGGAAAAGTACAAGAGCCAATCGAACAAGTGACTATCGATGTCCCAGAAGAATTTGGTGGTGCAGTGATCACTATGCTTTCTAGTCGTAAAGGAGAAATGTCTGATATGAAAACACTCAACGGCCAAACCCGTATGGAGTTTATGATGCCAACACGCGGACTTCTTGGAATGCGTGGAAGCTTTATTGTCGAAACAAAAGGAGAAGGAATCATCAGTCATGCATTCGTAAAATTCGAGCCAGAGAAAGGAGCCATTCCTCGCCGAAGCCGTGGATCTATGATCTCGATGGTGAAAGGAGACACCATGGCGTATAGCCTTTGGAACCTTCAGGAGCGTGGACGATTGTTCATTGGGCCACAGACTGCTGTCTACGAAGGAATGATCATCGGAGAATCTGCAAAAGCAGATGACATGGTGGTAAACCCTATCAAGAACAAAAAGCTCACCAACGTTCGTGCGTCTGGAACAGATGAATCTATGAATCTAACACCTGTACAGCCAATGACATTGGAACAGGCATTGGAATACATCTCTGACGACGAGCTTTTGGAAGTGACTCCTTCAAGCATCCGTTTGCGCAAGAAGTTGCTGACAGAGCAAGAGCGAAAGAGGGGGTAATGCTGTATCATTCAAATATGAAATATGACGCTATTATTTTTGATGTAGATGGTACGTTATGGAATGCCTGTGCGGTGTCTGCAAAAGGAATGAACAGTGCAATGAAAGAATTAAACATAGAAAAAAAATTTTCAGCAGAAGAGATTGAGCAATATTCAGGAAAACCATCGAATGAAGTACATGCATTACTATTTGGAAATCTGCTTATAGAATACCCAAATATACTTGCAAGTTTGGATACAGGTGAAAAAAATGCAATCAACAAAGAAGGTGGTGCATTGTATGAAGGAGTAAGAGAAGGAATAAAAAAATTATCAGAGAACGCATCGGTATTTTTGGTAAGTAATTGCCAGTCTTGGTATCTGGATAGTTTTATTGAATTTGCAGACCTTGCTCCTTATCTCTCTGGTTATAATTGTTATGGAACCTCAAAAGTTTCAAAAGCAGAAATGCTCGCAGAAATCCTAAAAAATCATACACCAAGAAGTGCTGTATATATTGGAGATACGATAGGTGATATGAATGCAGCTGCAGAAGCTGGAATAGATTTTATTGGTGCTAAATATGGTTTTGGAAATGTGGATGATGCGTCGTATTCCTTTGATACGTTTTTTGAAATTATTGAATGGCTTCTGAAAAATAAGAATTAAAGAAAAAATCACGAAGTGGAAGCTATACATCTCCACTACCTCATCCCCAACCCTTCTCCTTCCACCCCATTCTCCTTTCCAGGAGAAGGGAGCTCTGTTTATAGCGCAAAGAACGTTTCCCCCTCTCCTGGTGGGTAGGTGGTGTGGAAGGAGAGGGGGCTTAAGGGGTGAGGTTAGTAACCAAGAATATAAGCAAATACTCCACTCCTCTGCATTTACAGAGCCAAAATTATCAGTACAATGGCTTCGCATACAGATATTCTGTGGCCCGTTCGTCTAATGGTTAGGACGCCAGGTTTTCATCCTGGTAACAGGGGTTCGATTCCCCTACGGGCTACCATTTGTTATTATGACAATATTATGGTATAATATACTTAATGAACACACACACTCACCCATCAACAAAAATAGCAGGAAGCGCCTTTTTAAGTATAGGTGCGGTAATCGTAACCCTTAGCTCAGGATATGCTCTTCTGGGAAGCATTAGCGGACAGGGCTCTTCTATGGTTGAAAAAGTGCCATTAGAGCCAATGCTTATCCAAGCACAGAATATTCTTCCAGCAGCCCCAGAAATAACGCAGTCCATGGGAGCAGGAATGATCCCCTTTGGAATGCTCATGATGCTTCTTGGCTTTGGATTGCACGCATTCATCGTACTGCGGAACCAAGAAGAGCAACGCAATGTTCCAGTGCATATTGCAGATCCTGCTAAAAAGAAAGTTGTACCTACACCTGTAGTACGCAAAACACGAAAGCCTATGGAAGTGATCTGGGTGGAGAGAACGATTCGATTCTAAAGATTATAAGGATTACGAAGAAGGCAAAGAGTACAAGGAGAACAAAGAATCCTTGTAATCGTTGTAATCGTTGTACTCCTCGTATTCCTCGCAATCCTATACACTAAAATTCATGTTTTTTACCAAGATCATCTCTGTGGTATTTTCCAAATTCAGAGATATTTTTACAGTCCTCTCCTTTGACTACGGGGCCGTCTACGCAGAGACGTTTTCCAGTATTATCCACCGCACAGTTTCCACAAATACCAAAACCACATTTCATGTAACGCTCAAGGCTGAGCTGACACGGAACCTTGTGCTTTTCGGATACGGTTAAGGCAGATTTCAACATCATCTCCGGTCCACAGGCAAAGACTTTATCAATAGGTGGATCTTTGGCATCTGGGTCTACAGCTGCAGTTAGCAACATATCCAAAACTTCAGTATTGTATCCCTTGTGTCCCACAGACCCGTCGTCTGTAGAAACATGCAAAGAGACATGCTTCAAGGATTCCAGCTCTTTTAGGTATAACAAATGCTCTTTCCCGCGCGCACCAACAATCGCTTCTAGTGTACAACCATGCTTGACCGCTTCGGATGCAACAAAGTACATAGGAGCTGCTCCGTATCCCCCTGCAACCAGCACAATATGGTCTCCCGCATTCCATTCATAACTCGTACCAAAAGGCCCACGTAGGCCCACCAAATCCCCTACTTTTGACTGTGACAAAGCTTCGCTCATAGGCCCAACTGCAAAGAAGGTAATCTTTGTCTCTGCACCGTCATCAAACGCTACAGAAAATGGTTTTTCATCGATGCCTGGAAGCCAACACATGAGGAACTGCCCAGGGGCCGCGCCAAGGGAACCATCGAACGTATATGTACGTACCATCTCTGTCTCCTGCACGATCTCTTTGATGCGGTAGGTTTTAGGAAGCCGTGATTGGAGTGATATAGCGCTCATTAATTCTAAGTATAACAGAGAAGTATTAAGGGGTAAGTATTAAGTATTAAGGAATCCAATCATGCGTTTACCCCGTAATACATAATACCTAATACTTGATACTGCTGTGCATTGCTCCAACCATATCAGAAATATTATCTACTCCTTCGTTTGTGCACCATAATTGCATTTCTTCACAGACTTTATCAAACACCTCGGCGCCAAATCGTGACACCGCAGATCCGATCCCAATAAGGCTAGCACCTGCAAGCATCAGCTCTAGTGCATCTTCTCCGCTATACACACCTCCTATTCCGATAATAGGGCATTTTCCTTCTGTAGCACTGTACACATCTGCAATGCATTTTACAGAAATAGGCTTGATAGCCGGGCCGCTCATTCCTCCAACTTTATTGGCAAGAATAGGCATGCGACTCCGAAGGTCTATAGCCATACCAGGGCCAACGGTATTGATAGCGGTGAATCCATCTGCTCCTTGCTCCGCACAGGCCAAAGCAATCGCACCGATATTTTCTACATTTGGTGAAAGCTTGATAAATATAGGAATATCCCCGCTCACTGCCTTTACGGCTTTCGTCACTGCCGCGGCATCTGGTGCACTGCAGGCAAAAGGTCTGCCGAACTCATCTTCTATATTCGGACAGCTAATATTGACTTCGAAAGCATCTGGCTTTAATGGCGCGATCTCCGCTGCGATCTCTCCGTAATCCTCGATGGACTCTGCAATGATATTCGCAATAAGAGGTACAGGCTTTGTTTTCATGTAATCACCTATCTCTTCTCGTGCTTTCTCTGGCCCTGCGTCTGGCACACCTACAGCGTTGAGCATCCAGTGATCTGTTTCAATAATCGTCGGGTTTGGGTGGCCTTTATGCTCTTTTATCCATAATGATTTTGTCGTAATAGCTCCTGCTCCATGAGCAGCAACATCTTTCCATGTGGAAGACGTGATACCTAAAATTCCAGAAGCAAGCACCGTCGGGTTTGCAAAAGTGATTCCGAGAATATTTTGTGAGAGATTCATAAACACAAAAAGAGTACCTCAATGCTTCAGGATAAAGCAAAATATCTACCGCTTATAACAAGCCTGATCAATCGGTGTAAACTCTTCTGCATCAGAATGTAGTAATAATTTCACAGTAGTATGTAATTCATTTCTATGAATATGCACCATCGTATTGCTCTGCCCTCTTTGGTACGCACTGCCACAGTTTGCATAAATATACGCGGCATTGCCATCATCATCACAATCTAAAGCTTCTATTTGTGGTACATGATTATGTCCGCACACAATAATCGGCGTATGCAAAGATTTGGTAAAACGCAGAGCACGATGCGGTAAATACAATCTACACATAGAAGCTAATTCTCGTAATATTTTCTGCATATGCGGAGACTGGAACGATTGGGACATCTTTTCAAGTTGTACGCTAGCATACCCACGAGATGACTGAAAAAGCATGACCAAACTATGCAACCTCCGTGTAATCCAACGATTACTCGGATGATCAATGCCATTTTGATAGTATGTATCTACTTTATCCGATTCCTTTTGTAGCTCTTCATCATCGGAAAGTAACTGTAAAATAGCATGCTGTAATTGCTCTGAAGGCGGATTCACACCCCATTGTTCGCCAAATATATTTGATAATTGAGCATGGAATCTTTTCTTCAGTTTTGAGATATTGAGCAATTCAACTTTGTGACCATGTGTGACAAGTATCTCGGGATTTGGCATAAAAAAATCACGTGCAAGGATAAACTGATCAGAAGAAAGTCCTGTATACCTTTCAATGTCGAAATGCGTTAAATGGGGGTCATGATTACCTTCCAAAAAAGCAATAGGCAATCGTTCTTTTGCGAGAGCAGGCAATGAATCTCGTAGGACACCACTATCTTGCAGACGATCTTCCTGAGTAGAATACGGATAATGATCAAAAGTATCTCCATTAAACATCATTCCTATGTTGTGCTCTAATGCATATCTTGTTGCATCATAAATAAGATTGACGACAGCTTCCTCACATCCATCTTTTAAATCACCAAAATGTTCATCAGAAAGAATTATTGCACCATTTTCCCACGGATTTACTGCATATTTCTGCGAAAAACTTGATGCTATAGACTGAAACATATCTTCAATGAAAAAAGGATATCACCCTAACATCACCTGTATAGAAATACTACTTCTTACCAGTAGCTGCTTTCATAAAGCCTGCAAACAACGGGTGAGGCTTATGTGGACGACTTTTGAATTCTGGATGAAACTGTGAACCCACCATAAACGGATGGTTTTGTACTTCTACGATTTCCATCAACTTTGTTTCTGGCCATTCACCAGAGAAGATCAAACCTTTGTCTTCCAACTTTTTTCGAAAAGCATTATTGAATTCATAACGATGACGATGACGTTCTTCTATCTGGTCTTCTCCATATGCTTCATATGCCTTTGTCCCTTTTTTGAGTTTACACTTATACGAACCAAGCCTCAGTGTTCCCCCTTTTGCTCTGCCTTTGTGCTGGTCTGGCATAAAGTGCACCAAGTACTTACTCCGTGGAAGCTTTTCGTCTTCATCAAACTCTTCACTGGTGATCTCTTCATCTTTTAGCATTGTACGTGCAAATTCTATCGCAAGGATCTGTGACCCTAAACACAACCCCAAGTATGGAACTTTCTTTGTTCGTGCATAACGTGCAGCGGCGATCTTCCCTTCAATCCCTCGCAGTCCGAATCCACCAGGGATCACCATTCCCTTACAAGACTTTAGTAATTTCCATGTCTCTTTGTCTTTCTGCTCTAGAAGCTCACTGTCTATCCATACAATCTCTGCCTTGTATCCTTCATGCACTGCTGCAGTCTTTACCGCTTCAATGACGCTGAGGTACGCATCTTCTAGATTTGTGTATTTACCGACGATCGCAATGGAAATACTTTTTGTTGCGGCATTGTGTCGTTCCATACCCTCTTTCCATGCTGTCATATCTGGTGTCAGCTCCCCAAGGTGTAGCTGCTTTCCAATAATCTGTGCGATCTTATACTTCTGCAAAGCAACAGGAACATCGTAAATACTACTGAGTGTTTGTGCAGGAATAACTGCAGGACGATCCACAGAACAGAACTTCGAAATCTTATCTAAGAGATCTTTGGTAATCTTATAATCCGCACGAGCCAAGATAATATCTGGCTGCAGTCCAATACGACGCAATTCTCGAACAGATAATTGTGTTGGCTTTGTCTTGAGCTCTTTTGATCCTTTTAGGTATGGAAGTAGTGTGAGGTGAACATGCAATATTTTCTCTGGACCCATTTCTGTTTTCATTTGTCGAATAGCCTCCAAGAATGGCTCTCCTTCTATGTCCCCTACTGTTCCGCCAATCTCCACCATCATAATATCGCACTCGCTTTTCTCTGCAGCTTTGATAATACTGTTTTTGATGGCATCAGTTACATGCGGAACAACTTGTACTGTCCCTCCTAGGAAATCCCCCTTACGTTCTTTGGCAAGTACCTCTGTATAAATACGACCCGTGGTGATCGTTGAAAGCTTGCTCATAGGTTCGTCGATAAAGCGTTCGTAATGCCCTAGGTCCAAGTCTGTTTCTGCTCCGTCATCTGTCACAAATACTTCACCATGTTGAAATGGACTCATCGTTCCAGGGTCTACATTCAAATACGGGTCTAGCTTCTGTACAAAGATCTTCAGTCCTGTTGTTTTCAAAATTGCACCAATAGAAGCCGCAGCGATTCCTTTTCCTAAACTACTACATACTCCTCCTGTCACAATGATAAAACGGGCCTGCCCACCGGAGCCTTGGCGCAGGAGGGGGGAAGGCACTGTCTTCCCGTCTGGGTTCTGTGTCTTCTTTGATGGATTGCTTTTGGAAGGATTCATACTAAAGAAAACGGCTTCTTCCGATAGATTCGGGGGAGACGCCCGCAACATATTCTACGCAGAAAAAGGATTAAAGCAAGTTTATTGACAGAAACAAAAATACTGATACTTTACATATATGAACGATGCTGCCGATGACATATTCGATATTGCCTGTGAGAAAATAGACAAAATTGAAAAGCCAAATCTTCAACAATTTGGAAGAGGTATGTTAGAGCAATGGATGGAAGGTGCTCATCAAAATTTCTGTAATGACATATTTATTCCGGCAGTAAAAGAGTTAAAAAAAGGAGAGAGAAAAGAGGCAAAAAAAATTATGCGTGAAATTAAGGATGCTATGGCTGACACCATGGAAAGAAATGGGCGTGCAGATCTGGAAAACCGTATAAGCGCAAATAAAATGAAAAATGAAATTTTAAATGCATATGAACTCATAGAAAAACTGGGCAGAGGTCTTGTCTTTTTTGGCTCCGCGAGAACAGAAGAAGGAGACGAATATTATGAAGCAACAAGGGAATTAGGGAGAGAGGCGTCCCTCCTTCTTGGGAGTACAATATGGACAGGGGCAGGCCCCGGACAAATGGAGGCACCACTGTTTGGAGCAAAAGAAGTCGGTGGAAAAGTGGGTGGAATTAAGATTAGATTAGATCAACAAGAGTCACATTTCGAACAGGAGATAAACCCTGCACTCGCAGAAGGAGAATGTATAACATGTGACTATTTTGGCCCTCGTAAAATTGGACTGGTAGATGCCGCCATGCGCAAGAAAAAAAGTGATCATACTGCCATTATTGTTACATATGGAGGATTTGGTACATTAGATGAATTCTTTGAATTTGTTGTTCTTAAACAACTAGAGAAAATTGGATCCCAGTTCCCTGTTCCAATCATTGTTATGAGTCATATTATGGAAGGTGAAGAAAAGGGATTTTATGACGGATTATATGAATGGCTGGTAGAAAAATGTGTTGCAAATAACACCATTTCAGCACATCAACTCGGCTTATTCCATGTGGCACACAGCAATGAAGAAGTATTGGACATTCTTGCCGAAGAATATGAAATTCCTGAAGAGGAAAGAACCTATGGGCAGCGTTTAAAGAGCACAAGATCACAAGCCCTGCAAAGAAGTCAGGAAGGAAGAAAATTACGAGAAAAAGCTCAATCTGCAAATGTAGTATTGCTATAAGAATTCCACCTACCCAACCAATCCACCTGCAGAATACAGCCCAACAGTAAGCAAAGATACTATCGTCATAATCTTTATCAGAATGTTGATCGATGGTCCTGATGCATCTTTGAGTGGATCTCCTACATTATCAGCGATAATAGCTACTTTGTGTGCGCTAGAACCTTCTCCTCCTAGATTTCCTGCTTCAATGTACTTTTTTGCATTATCCCAAGCTCCTCCAGAATTCGCCATAGAAATGGCAAGAACAAAACCACTAATCAATGACCCTGCTAACAGTCCACCAAGGGCTTCTGCTCCAAGAATGTAGCCCACAACTATAGGGGTACACACAGCAACGATACTAGGAATAGTCATTGAACGAAGAGCATTACGAGTAGCAATGGCTACACACGCTGCACTATCTGGTGATTCTTTGCCATCCATAAGGCCTTTGATCTCCCTAAACTGACGTCGCACCTCTTCTATCATGAGGAGTGCCCCACGAGAAACAGCATGCAAAATCATTCCAGAAAATACAAAAGGAAGAGCGCCGCCAATAAGAAGTCCTATGAAGGTAAAAGGATTTGTCAGGTTAATACTATGCACGTTTGCAGTCTCTATAAAGACGGAAAACAGGGCAAGTGCAGCAAGCATGGCAGAACCAATAGCAAAGCCTTTACCAATGGCTGCGGTAGTATTTCCTGCACTGTCTAGCACTGCAAGACGTGTACGTACCTGCTTTGGCAACTTTGCCATAGCAGCAATGCCACCTGCGTTATCTGCGACTGGACCATAAGCGTCTATGGCCAAAGAAAGACCCAACGTAGAAAGCATTCCAACAGAAGCAATAGCGATGCCATACAAACCTGCATGAAAAAAGGCCAATCCTATAGTTCCTGCTATAAAGAGAACAGGCAGAATGGAGGAAACGTATCCAAGAGCTAGGCCAGAGATAAGTGTCGTTGCTGTTCCTGTTCTGGTGGCATGTGCCAAATTTCGCACAGGTCCATAATGATCCGACGTATAATACTCAGTGATAATACCAAGAATCAAACCAACAATGACCCCCGAAGTCATAGCAACAAACACACCAAACCATGCATACTCTGGAAGTAAGCTATGTGCTAAGAAAAACGTTCCTGCAATCAAAATAACCGAAGAAAGGAAAAGGCCGTTTTTCAATGCTCCATGAACATCGCTACTTCCCTTTTTTGTTCGTATAACAAATGTACCAATAATGGCTGCAACAATGCCCATTGCGGCAATATAGAGAGGAAAAAGCACTGCAATTTCTGGGTTGTCCCATTGAGACATGAGCCCGATAAGCATCGCCGCAAGTAAAGACCCAACGTAGCTTTCAAATAGATCCGCACCCATTCCCGCAACATCACCAACATTATCACCAACATTATCTGCAATGGCTGCCGGGTTTCTTGGGTCATCCTCTGCAATGCCTGCTTCGATCTTTCCGACCAAGTCTGCGCCAATATCTGCAGCTTTTGTAAATACGCCTCCTCCGATACGCGCAAAAAGTGCCACAACAGATGCACCGAAGCTAAAACCTATAAGAGTCTGCAAAGCGCTTCCCAAGGAAAGATCTGCAAAATGAATCAAAAACAATAATCCTCCAACAAGGCCAACCAAAGCCATACCAACAGCAAATAATCCTGCAGAACAGCCACTTAAAAATGCCACTCGCAGAGCATTGCCTAAGCTAGTACGTGCTGCTTGTGTCGTACGAATATTACCCGCTGTAGCAGACCGCATACCCAAAGATCCTGCAAATGTACTACAGAATACACCAATCAAAAAACTACCAGATATGTAAGGAATACCCCAATTGTTCTGCTGAGCATTCGTGAACCCTGTATCTAAAAACAGGAAAATGCCAAAGGCAATACAAAAAGAGAAGAGGAAGATATGCATGTATTCTCTCCGTAAGAATGTCGTAGACCCTTTGCGTATTTCATTGGCAATACTCTTCATTTTTTCTGTACCAGTCGATTGTATCTGAATAAGAATACGAAAGATCGCTGCCGTAAGCAGTGCCAATACCCCTGAACATAATACTGCAACAAGCGAACGAGAAAATGGATCAGAAAATGCAAGGAACATACAAAAATTGGGGGAAGTTCTCCCAGTGTACAGGGGCATAATCTGTAATACAAAAAGCCACTGTGTAGTGGCTTTTCTTTAGACAAAATGAATATGTTTTTACTTCAAACTTTCAGCTCTTTCAGCAAGAACATTACGATTACGATTGTTCACTTGATTGAAAAGCTGATTATCACGAATATCACGTCTTGTAGGACGATCGTAACCCCAAATACCTTGATTCGAAGTATCACTCGTACCTGTCTGTACAAGTGCAGTAGGCAGTGCAGATGAATTGCGTCCTACGGTATTTAAGATACGGTAATCAACTCCACGAAGGTAACCAAGAATATGACGGTTAAAATTGCGTTGTGCAGAACGTACTTGAGCACGTGCAAGCATAGAACGGCCAGTAGTATCTGCATTAGATACAGCACGGATGTTACCATTTAGTGCCAAAACAGATGCATATACGTCTGCATAGGACTTGGCATCTTCGCCACGTAAACTCAAACGTGTTGTTGGAGCATGAGGTGACTCTTGGTACGCAAGAGCAGGAGCAGCTGTTCCAGCAAAAATCGCAAGAGCTGAAGCAGCAGAGATGAATGAGCGCGTAATCTTCATGAGAGCGTTAAGAAAAAAAGTAAGAGTGGACTAAAATAGAGAGATATCTACGACTTTGCAAGTCGACAAAAGAGTTTTCTTTGTATTACTCGGAACTACGAAAGTTTTCGAACCTTTGTTTGCACACGCTTTGCCGTTTTTCCTGCCGTCCTTTTGGCTTTAGCTGCTGTTTTCTTTACAGTCTTCTTTGCGGTCTTCTTTCCTTTTTTTACGGCTTTTTTCGCAGACTTCTCTGCCTGAGCAATTGAATCATTGACAGATTTAACAACTTTTGTTTTACTTACATTTAATTCTTTCTTTGCTTCCGATACTTTTTTTTCAGCAAATTTCTTCGCTTTGGTTACATTGTTCTGTACTTCATCACTTTCCATAAACTCTTGAATCTGTTTTGCCAGCTTCTTTCCATCTTTCTGTAGGTGTGCACCAAGCATTTTCGCCGCATCTTCTGGGTCTTTTGCACCTGAAAGCTGATCACGCAATTTTTTATTACTAAATAAATACCCAGCAGTTGCACCGCCAAGTGTTCCAAGGAGAAGAGACAATTTTTTCATATAACGAAAGGTAAAATATGGTGAATACGTATCAGTATACAGATATCACAATGAAAATGGAACAGATTACACAGTGCCAACAGGCACAATGGAAACATCGCCAGTCATACGGTCTTTCATCTCTACTCCATTTGCATCCAGAGTCTTTGGTGAAAGAACAACACGCTTTGGACATCCAATAAGATCCGCATCAGCAAGTCTGGCCCCTACAGACAAATGCAATCGATCATCAAAAATAGCAGTTCGACCTTCTGTAGCAATACGGTCATAAAGCGCGACAGCCTGTATATACGATTCATCCTCTGTGGATTTGGAAATAGGGACAATATGGACATCTGCAGGATTAATAGTTTCTGTCCAACGCATGCCACTATCATCTGCAAACGCTTCAACCATTATTCCCATCAAACGTGATACTCCAATACCGTAACACCCCATAAGCATAGGGTATGTTTTGCCTTCTTGGTCTGTATATTGCAGGCCAAAGGGCTCTGAAAACTTGGTACCGAGCTTAAAAATGTTAGCTGCTTCGGACGCTGTGGCCTCTCTGAATGTTTTCCCTCCTGTCTCTGGACAAACAGTGACCCCTTCTTCATAGACTTCTTTATTGATAGCGATGCGCATCCCCTTTTTCTCTGCTTCTTCACTGATGTAAATCGTATCTTCACCCTGAGCCAATATAACTTGAAACTCATGTGAATATTTTGCAAAAGATCCACCAGATGCATAGGTATAATAGGTTTTATCAGTTAAACCTAGTCGATCAAAAATCGTATTATACGTACCATGAACAACCTCGTAATATTCATCCAGACTTTCTTGGTCACTATGGAACGAATAGAGATCTTTCATGAGGAATTCTCTTCCTCGCAATACACCAGACTTGGCTCTGGCCTCGTTTCGAAACTTCGTCTGAATCTGATAACAACCAAAAGGTAAATCCTTATACGAACTTACAAAGTTTTGTACAAGAGGTGTAACGATCTCTTCATGAGTGGGATTCAGTGCGTATTCTGTATCACCAGATGCAGGCACTTTAAACAGGGCATCAAAACCTTCCCATCGATCTGTCGTAACCCAGTTGCCCTTAGGGGACAACGCAGACATCAAAATTTCCTGTCCTCCCATAGCATTCATTTCACTACGTACCACATTTTCAATCTTTCGAAGAACACTAAGACCCAACGGTAAATACGAATACGAACCTGCCATAGTTTTATGAATAAACCCTGCTTTTGTTAGCAAATTTGCATTGATAGAACTGGCATCAGAGTGCTCTTCCTTTGATGTACGTGTAAAAAGCTGAGAGAGATACATAGGAATAGAATACTGCAATTTAGAAATATTGAAATGTTGAAAAGTACTTTTCTTACAAAGAACAGTTTCATTCTACGCAATAACTGTATGCATTTTTATAGATTCACCCAACTCACCATCCAAAGTGTCAGAAGTGTTCCAAAGATAATTCCGCCCACTACTTCAGCCACACTATGGCCAACACGTTCTGAAAAGGCTTCGAACTGCTGCAAGATATTTAGCGCTTTTGCCTGTTTTCCTACTTGAGAACGCACAAACGCCGCATCATACCAAACGATGCCTGCAAAAACAGAGGCAATGGCAAATGTCGTAGACCCCAATCCATCAATAGACTCCACAACGATAAGAAGTGACGAAACAAATGCGCTGTGGCTACTAGGCATTCCTCCATGCTGAAACCATATTCCCCTTACCGTTCCCTCAAAAAGATGCTTTGTCACTTCTGCTAAAAGCATAATCAGAACACAGATGGCAAACGGATACTGAACAAGGAAATGTTGCATGAAAAAAGTATAATCAGATACGCAGTAGATAGCCAGAACTTACGACAGCATTGCTGCATTACATATACCACGATACGGGCAATGCTTACATGTTTTTAATGAAGGCGTAGGGGTAAAATCCTCCTCTTCTATAGCGGTAGCTAGGACCGTAATATCTTTAGCAGCGAGATTTTTCTGGTTATCCGACCGAGTCGTATGTACCTCTGTTACGCCGTCCTCATGTAAAAAAAGCAACGTTAGCCGATTACACGGCAATGCGAAAATCTGTTCTGCAGCTATGGAGTACATAGACAGTTGTAAGTCTGCATCTGTTTCCTCCTGCGTACGCAGTGATCCTGTTTTGAAATCGATGATATGCAGACCCTCTTCATCTTTTTCAATACGATCAAAACGACCACGAATACTCTGTTCTGTAGCATTGCCCAAACTCACCGTAAACCCTTGTTCTATGGCAATCACTTCCCTTGGGCGCTCTGCCCACCACAGAAAAAAATGCTGCATGATCTTCTCCCCTCTTTTGCGTGCACTATCTGCGTCTACCTTGGATGCGTAACCTTGCACAATAAAAGACTGATGCCACAATTCTATCAACGTATCGAGTGTTAGCGCAGGGGGCACGTCTTCTTTTTCCATAAAAAGCGCCAACTGCCCTTTTTCCACTTTCCGTTTTCCGTTTTCTACTTCCCTTTTGCCAAAACGGGACAGCGTGTTATGCACGCTACTTCCAAAACTCTCCCCTGCACTAATACTTCGTGGGATTTTTTTCACATTCGCAAATTCATACTTCCGAGGACATGTAGAATAGGTGCTGAGTTGAGAGAAGGAGAAGGGCATACTGGCAGTTTACCAGTTTTCTCGTTCAAACATCTGTGGATGCTTCTCGAACCATGTACGAATTTTAGCTGAAGCATTCGCATCAACAGTATTCTTATTTGTGCGCAAAAACTGTAAAAGCTCATTCAGGAACAATGCTCTAGACTGATCGGTATTTAACTTTTCATACAAAGATCCAAGAGCATGTTTAAGCTCTGCCCCATAAAAACGTGTATCTCCAACCCAACGAGGATGTATAGCAATTTGATCTGCCAAATCTATAACACGAAATACATCTTCTTGCGTACGAGTAACTGGCTGTGTGATATATGGCTTTATAGCATTGTATTGCATATTCAATTCATTTAATGTTCGAAATTCCTGTGCATCTTTAGGAAGTTTTTGTGTGGTATTTTTCTGCCTATAAAAATGCAATGCATCTTCTTTACTCTTATGGGTAACAATAATGTTTCTGCGTTCTTTCGGAGGTTTTATACGATTCTCTCCATATGCATATTTCGGAGCAGGTGCAACTGAAGCATTTCCATAATCACTTGGGAGAAAAGTAAAAAATTGTTTTTTGGATGAATCATAGAATAAATACTGATTACTCTTCCCAATGCGAACATAGCTATCTGGGTTCTTTTCCACCGAATCGACTGCCTTTTGAAACTCTTGAGGGGCAGTTTGTTCTCTCCATTCACGTTCCTGTACCTTTTGTTGCTCCTGTAGTTTTTTTACATCGTTTTTTCTCTGCGCACGCTCCGCCTCTTGTTCTTGCAAGGCTGTCGGTACCTGAGAAAGTACTGCTTGCATACCCGGTTTACGCAATGCCTCTTTGACACTGTATGCAAGAGCAAGACCATTGGAACTTCCTGTTGCTCTACTCAGCTTTGTAGTACTCAACATTGATGTTGCAGTGGAAGACTGCAGCACGGTAATTTTTTTCTGTGCAATATCACCATAAATGTATGTTGCAAGAATCACTGAGGAGTATTCACCGCTTTTAGGCAATGAATCTTCTTCAAACAAGACAGCTTGTAATGCTTCCGGAGGAAAATCTTTTTTATCAACATCCGGATAGCGCAACTTCATACAAGCCTGCTTATCTACAGAGCCACGCGTTAGAACAACAGGCTGATGTGGCATGTCATTATACAACGTATGTTCCACGTCTGCATTACGTCGTACGCGTTCACGCACCTTTACAGAAGCGGGGCCCTCTAAAAGGTCAGTCGCACTTTTTGTAAGTAGATAGCGGAAATTTGCTTCGGTAGACCTAGTAGAGTGACTAGTGCCAAAGCCAAGTAGCAATCCTAATTCAGTATCAAGAGCGTCAGAAAAATTCTCATATCCTTTATGAACTTTTTCTAATCCAAGCTCTGAACGAATGTTATTCACTGCAGCACCAAGCAAGCTGTACTGCACTGAAGAAGGGTCCACTCCCATAATATGAGATGGAGGGGTCATGATATTACGCCCTGCCTGCTTCTTAAGAAAAGCGGCCTGCCCCTTCCAGTCATTCCATAGCAACCCCTCTTTTTCTTTTTGTTCTGCGAACGTTTCAGCAAAAACGTGTTGCATCTGCTGACGTTGTGCAGGCGAAAGAAAACCGAACATCTGGCTTGCATCAGAAAAATCTATCTTCCTGTCTAGACCTTGAACCTCACTACTGAGAACAGAAAATACGTTTGGCATATTATACTTCTTATCTGCCCGTGTTTCACCGAAGGTATCATTGATTCTCTTGTGTACAATCTCCAAAGAACGTTGCGCTCGTGTCTTGTAAGAAGAAAATTCTTCATTCTGCAATGAAAGAGTATCCAGCTTTTTACCAAATACGCTTACACCCCCCAGCTCCGAGATAAGTTGTTTGAGATCTGGGTCTACAAGGGATTCCAGAGAAACATCTTCACCACTCTTTTGCATATCCCGATACAACACCTCTGCGTTTGCCCTGTCTTCTTTCAAAGCCATCAAGTTCGTAACATAACGTTTTTCTCGAATATGTTGCAGATAATACGTAGTTGCTAAACGCATTGCTTTACGAATGTCACTCAACGTTGCATCGGGTGCATTCAAAACGGTATCCTTCAACTGCTTACCACTCACAATATCCTGTTCTTTCATGGAAGACCATTGCACAGAATCATCACGTACTCCTGCGAACAAGAACGTGGAAAATGCAGGAAGAACAATGGAAGAGAAATCTTCCTTGTAAAAATTATCCAATTCCAATGGATTTTCTACCCCTGCATACACCTCACCTAGAAGTTCTGGTGCATACGTACCAAGGTCATGGTTAAACATGACATAAAGCATCTTAGTGCGTATCCCCTTTTTATCAGTATCATCGAGTGACGGGAAAATATCGGAAATCATCCATGTAGATGCCTTACTCAAGAGATCATGTTCCGAAAGCTTTGTTGATCCCTCCGTACCAAATTGCACCAAAAGCCACGGTGGAGCATCTGCAATGAATTCTCGGACTTTGCCCTGTTCCCAAGCATCAACACCTGTACGAACTACTACCTCCACTCCCATAACAGCAAGTCCAGCAGGTCCAGAAAATGTTTTTGCCCCCATTAATACGCTCGTAAGAAGAGTAGAACCTGTAAGGATAGTACGTGCTGTCTGTGTATCCACCTGAGAGCCAAGAACTTTGTCTACAGATGCAGGAATATGTAAAGACACTTCCACACCAGAAGTCTTATGCATAAATGTATATGCTCCTGTTTTTTTAAAATGTGAATCTGCAGATAGTTTTGCGCGTAATTCCCTCATAGTACCTGCTACATGCTCACGCATGGCCTTCGTTTGCTCCTTTATTTCATAATATTGGTCAATATCTCCTTTTAATGCCAATGCATGCATTCCCACACCTGCAGTATACCCAGCACGTTCCAATCCATTTGCTTTACGCCATCCCGTAAAAGGACGACGTGATAATTCTCTTGATTTAGACACACCAAAGTCAACTACACGTCCTGGAGTAAAGAAAAACTTTTTCCACAGCTCTTTTCTATAAAATCGAATCTTGCTGATTGCGAGACGCTGATCAACGTCTTTACCAATTGCTATAGCACTGTTACCAGCTTCTATATGCCCTTCGGCTCTTAATGCATTGCCCAACTTTTCCCATGCACCAACATCGTCAGCATGCAAAACTGCACTATTACGCATTTCATGTATTTGCATTAATCGTTTTGAGTTACCTCCTAATTTCTTTTCCAACTCATTTATAGCAGATGTAACATTATCAAAATTACCATGTGCATCAGTAATTGTCGGGACCTTGGTAATCCAAGGAATCTTTCTATACATACGATCTACCCATTTATACGGCCTCCAATGCTTTCCAGTAACTGTTTGATTCCAATGGTCGAGACCCAAGCTTAAATCCTGAGAATTTATACCCATTCTTGAAGCCAAATACCCAGCACCTCCTACTATTCCCAAACCTGATCCAGTTGCAATCTTATGTTCCGACAAAATTCCAACACCAGCCAATCCAGAATATAGAATTGCCATAAAAGCATTCGCAATGCCTTCGCCCCCCTTTACTGCCAAAGCTTTCGCCATTTTTGATGCATTACTCCACATTTCAGGAGGAATGCTAATATCTCCTTCTTCCATGTAACCCATAAACTCTCCCCACCCTTTGTTTGTTGCTAATTCTGAAACACGACTAGTCAGTTTTCCTACGCGATATCCATGTTTCAAACTATCAATAATACCCATAGTATATGGAGGATTAGCAATGTAACGTGCAATATCTGCTTGTGCCAGCAAAATACCACTCACCTTTTTATCCTGTACCATACGACGATACATATACATACGCGTCACTAAGGAGATTGGCATACGATGTTCAATAATATTATGAACGGATTCCATAGAGTCTGCAGGGAAATCCTCATACGGTGAAATATCATGAAAAAATGGTTTTACAAATAACGCAGGACTATCTTTTGTCATCTCTGTACAAATTTTATACAGAACACGTTCATGCCCTGTAAACACAGAACCATTCTTTTTCTTATTATCCATATCAGCAATAAAACCTTTCACACTTTGACTTCCGTATGTAGCTGCTACAGCTAAAAGATCTACTGCACCTTTTGCGTGTTCAACGTTAGATTTTATGTCATCTTCTTGTGTATATAACTCATGAATATATGGATCCAATTCTCCAGACTCCGAAAATAGCTCATTAAATTCCATATTGGCTGCCAACTTTTTCCAGTCACCATCAAAACTTTTCAAACGAGTCGCAATAGTCAATACAGACTGGGTTCCAGAACCAAATAAATCTATATATGCACGCAGTTTGAGCTTCTCTACGGAAGTTTTTTTTGGTTGTTTCGAGGCGCGCAGGGCAATTTCTACCGCATCGCGCTCAAGCGCACATAAATGGATAAGATGCTCTACCGCATGTGTTCGACTATCTGTATCTCCACGCTTGCGAATCTCAATAACAATATCATCAGTCAGCTTCACGAACCCATCGGGTGCAATCATAGAAAAGATCTCTCCCATATTTTTGTCATCCGCAAGCATTTCGATGGCATCATGAAAGTGCACATTCTGAAATGAGTCAGCAGCTGCTGGGTGTAAAAAGAGGATCCCCTTTGCAAGTAGTTGTGACCGTGTTTGCGGAATAACGATCTGTTTTTTTTCTAACTCTTCATCTTTCTTTTTTTGCTCCTCCTTCTGCCTTTCTTGCTCCTTTTTCTTTTTCTGCTCTTCCTCTTTTACTTTTTGTTCTTCTGATTCTTCAACACGTTTATCCAAAGCAAGAATAAGGTCATCCCTCCTTTTTTGTGCTGTTTCTAATTTTTGCAATACTTCCTGTTGTTGCAATTGCATAGACTGAGAAATTTGGTCAGGCATGGCTTGAATTTTCTCCTGCACTTTCCGTGCGTTCTCTTTCGCATGTTGTAGCGCTGCTTCCGCATCAGCTAGCTTTTCATTCAACTTTCCAAAAATAGATTTCTCCAAAACTTTCCATCCCACAAAAGATGCTGCAGCAGCCAAGCCAAGTGCAACAATAAGGGCTACTTTGGCCGTACCGCGCTTCGCAGTTTCCGTCGCTTTGACTTTTGCTTTTTTTGCACCAGTAAAGAACCACTTTGCAAAACGAAAAGCTCCGTATGCAGTGGCTGCAGTAACAGTCGCTACTCCCACACCCTTGGCAGTGGATTTTGTTCTCTCAGACCAATTCTGAGGGTTTACATCACTTTCTTTTACAGATTCAATAGCATTTTCAAAAAATCCCTTCTCTGTTTTTACAGACGTATCCACCTTCGTTTCCGTGTTTCTTTCAGTGCGCAATGCACCGACCTCAAGCCTGAGCATATCTAACTGCCTAGATGTACTACGCTGTGAAAGATTTTCCAGGTTTTGCGTGATTTCATTCTGGATTTTTACATCCAAGGAACGAAATTTCTCTCGAAATCGTTCGAGGAACTCCGCACGCTCTCCTGCATTTTCCGCTTCTTGTACAGCATCAACAATATCCTGATTTGCTTGCGCAGGAATACGACGCAATGTATCCAGAGTATCATCAGCCAATCGATTTGTATTTTTAAGTTGTTGTGGAGCCATAAAGGAAATGTGTATATGTGTTTATTTACCAGCCTTACCAGTAAAGATACCTACTATAAGATCTTTTGTTGCCCTTCCAAGATGATGTGCACCATTTGCCACATGAGGAGTAGCATCAGCCATTGCATCTGCAACATTTTCGCCTTCGCGCGAGGCAGCAACACCACCGCGCAATACCGCATCCCACATCTTTCCGACACGAGAGCGTTCTGCATCTACAGGATTTTTTTGAGGATTTGAAAATCCTTTTTCAATATCTGGCCGTTCATGTTCAGAAAAATTAATCATTATTATGTTTGAGATTTCTCTAATCCTAACCGATAACCAATCGGACCATTCTTTACCTCAATAACCTCATGAACATCGGCAAAACCAGCAACAATCTGTGAAAGCCGATCAGCTTTTACTTCACCTGAACATGTCTTATTACCAGAAGTCACACTAATTTGCATGGAACCATCACGCAGAAGAACTGCACGCGTAATTTGCATTTCAGGTAACTGAGAATGTGTTAATTTATATGTAAATTTTTCACCGCGAATCAAAGCTTTGTCAGGATCTATTCTAAATTGTTTTCCGTTTACCTTAGCTGGATAAGATATCTTCAAGAGATCAGTAGATTCCTTCATTTTTTCTGGCTCTGTCTGTGTTTGTTTAGACACCAATTGATCCGGTGTGAAATCTGATTGATCAAGACTCTCTGCAGCTTCTGTCAGTGTTTTAAAATCGACCATTTTTTCATTAGTCATTGTTCGAGCTTTTTTTGCTAACTTTAAAAAGAAAACATCTGGGGATACCGTAGAGAATCTTTCTTTATGTACCGCAAGAAGATGACTCATCTTGAAACCAGACTTTTCAGTCATTCCCTCAAAGTGATTGACTTTCAATGCATCTGCCAATTCCACATGATCTCCAAGAGATTGTGGAATCAAAGCAAGAAGGCCTTTTTTTAGCCAATCAGTTTTCTCAACAAGCTTCAGAAGAGGACCGATGCTAAATGCAATTTTATTGCGCCACTCACCCCATTTGTTCATCAATGTATCAAAATTAAAACCAAAGATTCCTCCACCAACTGACTCAGTGTTTTCTACGGATGCATCTGCATTCTCTGTACTCGCCTTTGGTTTAACGGGATTTTTTGACTCCTCTTTTTTAGACACAATCGGAGCTTCCTCTATTTGTTTTTCAAGAGTTTGTCTTTTGACAATATCCATATCCTCTGCAGTTTCTTTTTTTACTTTTACTTTCTCTTCTTTCTTCTCCTTATGTTCTTCGATCTTTGGTTTCACTGCCGCTATAGGAGTTTCTTGCTCTTTAGGGTCTTTTTTTTCAGGAGATACATTTGTATCTTCGAGAGAAGATGATTTGTGAGAAAGTTTGTCTGACATAAGTATTTGTGTGAATAAATCTAACTATTATAGCACAAATACACCGTTTTACGCAATTCGTGTATGACATACAAAAACATGGTATCCTTACTGCGTATTTACTCCATTTCCCATCAAACCTATGAATATTCAACATTTTGAGAAAGGATTTCATTACAGTGATAAAGAATTAATAAAGATCGCAAAGAAGATCGGAAAATTGGCTACATACTGCAAAAAAGTCAAAGATGAAAGTTCATACATACGCGTCGATGCCGAACGTAGAGATACGGCAAAAAAGAGCGATTCCATCAAGGTGGCAATGACCATAAAACTACCAAAAAAGGTCCTTCGTGCAGAAACACGGAAAACAGACTCTTTGGAGGCTGTGGATCGCTGTGTGGAAAAACTCAAGTCACAAGTGCTCAAGTACAAAGAAACGCATATTACACGCTAGTCCTCTTCTCTCTTTCCTATGAAACGCCTATTTTCTATAGCACTGCTCTTTCTTGCGATACCTTCTGCGTCTTTCGCACAAGAAGCTCCACTAGCAACTGCAAATGAAGCTGCAGTCATCATCACAGGACCAGAAGAAGTAGAGGTGGGCCGCACCATTGTTTTGGATGCTTCAGCCAGTCGAAACATAGGAGAAGACCCAGAATACAAATGGTACAAAGGAGAAAGCCTTATTCCCATCAGTCGTTCTGTAGAAGCGGTATTTACACCAGAAAATGCTGGTGTCGTATCTTTGCGTGTGGAAATCGTATCAACCATTAATGGAAAAAAGACAACACTACAGACCACGCGTTCAGTAACAGTCTACCAAAGAAAAATTATCTTACTTGCAGACAACTCCATTCCTCCAGAGAAATTGGATCTTCACCTGCAATCCGCCGCAGAAGCAGGAGTGTACCTTCGTGTATTACAACCAAAAGAATCTGCCATACCTCTTGGTACAGAGGAATCTATGTTTACCATGATCAACGAGGAAAGTACGACCCTCAACGGTGCGGAAGCTATTGTTTTGTGGACGGAAGGAATCAAAGGTCTTCAAGCATTGATGCGCGCTGTAGAAAATAATAGTGCAAAATTTGAATCCATCGGCAACTTAACCATTGTGCTTATCACCGATAAAAGTCTTCCAACACTTGCCCGTACAGCAAGCGGTCCTTTTACGGTCATCAGACCAGATCGAATCTTAGTAACACGAAAAGAAGCCATCAACCCTCTTGTATCAGCAGAAAACATCGATATGTTTTTAGAAATTCTCCAACAAAGAGATATTGATTCCATCATCATAGACGAAAACACAACAGGGATCCGTCCGTGGAACCTTCTTTCCTCATTGGTAAACTATATGCTTACGCATGGTGTTTCCAGCCAAACCGTCATTTTACTGCTCATGCTTCCGATTATCGCCACTATTCTTGCATTCTTTAAGCAAGTCATTGGTATCACCACGTTTGGTTTGTATACGCCATCCATTGTAGCCCTCAGCTTCTTAGCATTGGGCTGGCAAATCGGTCTTTTGTTCTTGTTATTTATCCTTATTACAGGATATGCAACACGGGCATTCATGCGTAAATGGAGACTTCTCTATATACCAAAAGTAGCGATTATCCTCACAGTTGTTAGTCTGACGGTATTGCTATTACTTGGCATAGGGGCAAGTCTCGGCATCACCCTCTCTGGAGACACCATATTTGTTTTACTCATCATGTCTACACTTGCGGAAAGCTTCCTTACGGTAAAAGCAGAAGAAGGATGGAAAGCAGCAATATTCGGAATTGCAGAAACAGTACTTGCAGCGCTGGTCTGTGTCTTCATTGTCCAATGGTCTTTGCTACAATCCATTATTCTTGCCTATCCAGAATTCATTTTGTTTACCGTACTCATCAACATCTTCCTTGGTCGCTGGACAGGGCTGCGCTTGGTAGAATATTTCCGTTTCCGAGAAGTATTTAAACACATTCAGGAAGAGTAGGCTGCTGCCCTACCCCCTTACCCCCTACTTCCCAATTTTCCCTTTCTTCTCCAATCACGGCGTACTCGGACTCAATGCACGGAGCCTTCTGTATATCAAACCATTCAACCCAAAAAAAGTAACCGCTTTTGCTGATAGCAAATTGAAAACAAAAGCGTATTTAGCTGCACGAGGAATTCCAGTTGCAAAGCTCTATGGACGTATAGAAAGCCGAGATCAATTGCTCCAATTTGATTTTTCTCAACTCCCAAATGAGTGTGTCTTAAAACCAAATCTCGGGTACGGAGGAGAGGGAATCGTCTTATTACGAGGAAGAGACAAACACGGTCGTTTTTTGCGTAATGGGAAAAAACCCATTACAGACCAGGAATTACGAGAACATATCGAAGATATATTGGATGGAAAGTTCTCATTAAAAGGAAGAGCAGACACGGCTTTTTTTGAACAAATACTGCACAGTCATAGCTGCTTTGCGAAGTTTCGTCCCGTTGGTCTTCCAGATCTGCGCATTATCGTCTTTAACCTTGTGCCAGTCATGGCGATGGCCCGAATTCCCACTATACACAGTGACGGAAAAGCCAATATCCATCTTGGTGGCCTTGGTATAGGTATAGACATCGCAAAAGGAACGACAACACATGTTGCACAGTACCATGGCATTTTAAAAGAATTGCCTAGTGGCGGTGGCTCACCATCTGGACACCAGATCCCCTATTGGGATGAAATATTGCTCATTTGCTCAAAGATTCAACAAATCACCAATATCGGATACCTTGCTGTAGATATCGCGCTCGACGAAAATATGGGGCCTGTGCTTTTAGAGGTCAATGCGCGTGCAGGGCTAATGGTGCAAGTGGCAAATCTAGCACCCCTAAGGGCACGTCTAAAGCGTGTTACAGGTATTAAGGTAGAATCACCAGAGAAAGGAGTTCGTCTCGGACAGGACCTCTTTGGAAGTAAAACAAAAAAAGCAGGGGCGCCAAACCCAAATGCAAAAACAACACTAGGAATAGAAGAGCGCATATCCATCACTCTTGGTGACGGTTCTAGTATCAGTCTGGATGCAAAAATTGCCAGCGATCAAGAGCGAACCGTATTTAGTAAATCACTCATCACTGAGTTACAAAAAAAGAACGGCGCGCTTCATGATGATACAGAAGGATTGTATCGCGTAAAATTTACATTGGGAGGAAAGAAGATCCAAACACTCGTATGTAGTGAAACGCTTCCTGGTACTGTAAAAGCAGTCATTGGATCCAGAGACCTCAGTGGATTCCTTATTGATCCATCAAAGAAATCGACAGCAAAACCTCAGCAGAAATCTGTGCAAAAAACAGATCTTCGTGCAGTGGATCGTCTACTGGGGCAGCTAGATAAAGACTTGTTGCTCCTGAAACATATCAAGCCGATTAACCTCGACGAAGAAACGAAAAGACTAAAAGAAGATGCGCTCTACAACCCAACATTTCTGTATGCAGAAATAGACTCTGGTCTGGATGAAGCAAAGAAAAGGTTATCAGAAACCGTAAAAGATGAATCTGCACTTGGTGTACTGTTGGAAAAAAAGAGGAAGGAACTCCTTCTGCGCGTTGCTCTTTTAGAAAACAGAGGGAACAATACCGCATTTACAGAAGCATCTGAAAAACTATTTGGAAAGCCAACAAAAGCGTTACTAGCGCTTGCACAACAAGAATGCGACCTGCGGAGTGCATGTGCCGTCACAACAGGAAAGCCATTGTCTGCAGAAAAAGCACAAAAGAGGTTTAAGGAAATTCTAGAGAAGTATGCCTTGCATGACTGGACGGTAAGCATTCGTCAAAAATTAGTTTCTCGCGTCACTGTGGGAGGGAAAAATGTCTACATCCGTGCCGATGCACTTTTCTCTGAAGAAGACATTGCTTCGTTGATTGCCCATGAAATTGAGACACATGTTTTGACATCAGAAAACGGTAGTCATCAACCATACCTACTCTTGAGACGAGGGTGTGCAAACTATCTTGATACACAGGAAGGACTGGCCATATATAACGAAAGAGGAATACTCAGTCCGTTTGCAGAAAAGAGGTACAACGCACCAAAGAATATTCTCGGTCTTCAATATAGTTTATTACATCCATTGTCCCAGACGAGAACATATCTAGAAACAGAACTCGGTTACACGCCAGAAAGAGCAATGCAACAGTGTATTTCCATGAAAAGAGGTTTGGGGGATACATCCGAACCAGGAGGATTTACCAAGAGTATCGTCTATTATCGAGGACTAAAGAGTATAGAAAAATTCGTAGAGGACGGCGGTGATCTGAAACGATTATATATCGGAAAAATTGCTCTGGAAGATTTGAAACTGACAGAAGATCTACCAGAGATCAAAACACCACTCATTCTACCGGACTTCTTACGATAAGATTTACTCCCAGCTTACGCGCTCTAGAGTGGGCAAAGTCATCATCCAAACTTGCCCCTGTGCAAAAGGAATATCCTCTCCTTCCTCATTCGTAAAGCGAAAAGGCTTTGTAAAATCCGATCGACTCCAACGAGCATTCCACATCCTACCCGAATGAAAGACATATGCCTTACCAGAGCCTTCAGTATGCATAGACAAACGACCATATTCCCCTATTGCATCTATGGGAACCTCCAAAACAACAACCGTGCTTGGACGTGCGGGACTGATTTCCAATCCATTTGTACGACGATATTTTTGAGACAATGGCTGAAAATCAAAGGAAACATTGTGTTGCGGATTAAAGAAATTCACTGAAACACTCTTTGCATTTTCTCCTCCTTCAGGCATCCCTGTAGGAAACAATGGCCACTGCACAGACAGAGAAAGGCTATCTGGTACTTCCTCTAAAAACGAACGGATCAATGGTGCTTTTAGAAATAAATTATGCGGAGCAAGCGGGCCCTTTTTACGTAAAGAGTGATTTTCATCATCATAATAGAGAAGGTTGCGTGCAAAGAATGTATTTCCGCTCTGAACACGACTCAAAGCCTCGGGGCTACCACCCGCATGAAACACAATACGCGTCCACGGTGCAATAGCATCAAGAAAATATGGACGCAGCGAACGTACAGGTCCTACCTCTTTTGGAATTCGATCCACATCGAATAAAGCAACAAATCGGGAAATAAATCCTTCGACCATATATTCCTCTACCATTACTGCATCCTCAAGACCCACGTGATATGGTCGTGCCAGCTGATGATTTTCGATCATAACTGCGAAAAATGATCGCTCTTTTTTCTGTAGAGGGAACAGGGAAAATGAAGAAAGGACACGTGAAGGAATACTACTAATACGCTCTATAGGTGTTTGCATCTCTTCTTGTTGTTCTTTAGCAGAAGTCTGAGGATACTGCATTCCATAGGCAAAAAGAACAACACCCGTAAACACTGCCAACGTGAGAATAAGAACAGAGAAAAAACGAGAGATCATAGGCTGATGTAGTGTTTATGCAGACTTTTCTGCATCCTCTGGAGATTTTTCCGTATCACCCCCCTCCTTTGGTTGTTCACCTGCTGCAGGGACTGCTTCCTCTACAGGGGTCTCTTCTACCTCTTTGCGCGGCTCTTGTACTGTTGCAATCATCATATCTAAATCATCTGCGATCATAACGCCTTCTGGTACAACAATGTCTGAAACAAGGAGTGCGTCATCAAACGTCTTTAGTGCTCCAAGATCCACTTGGATAAGAGCTGGAAGGTTGGTTGGCAAACATGTCACAGTAACATGGTCATGTGTGGTAACCAATACACCACTAAGGTCTTTAATAGCCTCAGACTCTCCAATGAATTCCAGTGGAATTTGTGCTTCAATTTCTTTCTTCATGTTCACAGCGTAAAAATCAACATGAATGATCTTGTCACTAACAGGATCAAAAGAGATAGCATGAAACAATGATGGAATTTTCTTCCCATCAAGATCAAGATCCACAATCGTACTTCCTCCTCCAGTGGCATACGCCTTGTAAATTTCACTATAATCACATTGTACAGATGTATTCACTGCCTCATTACCATAAAGAACACCAGGAACGAGATTTTCTCTGCGAAGAACTTTTGCGCTCTTTTCAGAAGTACGTGCCTGTGCTTTAAGGGAAATCATTTTCATAACAAAGCGCTCAAAGGCTACGGGAGAGGCAATCCACCGTCAATAAAAAAGAGGAGAACTACACAGAATGACTTTTCCACTTCCAAAAGTACTTAACTGCACTAAAAACATGTATACGACCTGTTTTTTTAAGGAATAGGTCATAAAAATGTTCTCCACTAAGGCGATTTTTCTTATCAAAAACTCTGGCTTTCGGAATATAGACAACCTTTTTTCCTAAAACATGGCATCGACGACACAGGTCCGTATCTTCAAAAAAGAGGAAAAATTGTTCATCAAATCCACATAATGTACGGAACAAATCCGTTCGAATGGCTACGCACCCTCCAATGACCCAATCCACCTCTTGAGTAGCATTCAAATCCACATCTTTCATCAAATAATGATCCAAAGACGTCGGAAAAAGCATACCAAAAATGCTGCGCCTTGAAATAATGTCTCGGATATGAGGAAAACGACGAATAGACAGGCGTTGAGTTCCATCGGAATGCAATATTTTAGGCGCTCCAATACCAATAGATTCATCTTCCTGCATACGCTCTACAAGGATTTGGATTGTAGAAGGTTCTGGCAATTTATCTGGATTATTACAAAAAAGATATTCCCCTCTTGCATAGTGCGCGCCTGTATTATATCCCGATCCAAAACCTTTATTGTCCGCTGTTTCAATGAGGCGAACATTGGAAAATTGTGCCAATTGAGTACGAAGAATACCAATGGAGTCATTTGAAGAATGATTATCAATAACCAAAATTTCCATGCGATCAGCAATGGTTTGCTCTTGTAACGCAGTAACGCATCGCACAGTTGCATTGGCATTGCGGAAGTTTAAGATGAGTACAGATACTATTGGGCGCATGTATACAAGAATACTGGAGTACGAAAGAAGTGAAAACTAAGTATTCCAGTAATCCAATATTCCAGTACTCTATACGTAATGAACGAAACAATTGCAAAGCTTCGAAAACAAGTACAACAAGCACCTGAAAAGCCAGGAGTCTATAGATGGCTCAATGCAAAAGGGGAAATCGTCTATGTGGGAAAGGCAAAAAATCTTCGCAGTCGCATGAAGAGTTATGTGCAAAAAGAACCAGATAAAAATCTGGGACCATGGAAATTATCACTCATAAAGAACATTGCAGACTTTGACATCACGGTGACCAGCACAGAGTTAGAAGCACTTATTTTGGAAACCAATCTCATCAAAGAGATTCAGCCTAAATATAACGTACTTATGAAAGATGGGAAAAATTACGTCTATGTGCGCATAGCAATGCAAGACGACTACCCCAGCATTTCCATTGTCCGCAAAGTCGAAAAAGATAAAGCGAAATATTTTGGACCGTACCTTTCGGCATACAACATCAAACGCACTTTGGATATGCTTCATGAAGTCTTTCGGTATCGTGCATGCAGTACTTCCGTAGATGCATTAAATAAAGGAAAAAAACCAAACCATGCCTGCTTGGAGTATCAAATAGGGCAATGTAATGGACTGTGTGTCGGCGCCGTATCCCAAAAGCAATATCGTGAATCTATCGAAGAAATTATTCGATTCCTCAAGGGGGACTATGGGTCTGCAGTACTATCGTTAAAAGATATGATGGAAACTGCCGCACAACAAAAGAAGTTTGAAAAAGCAACAAAGCTCCGAGACATCCTCAAGTACATCTCCTCACTCAACGATCAACAAGTTGTATCCGATACATCACACGAGGATACCGACGCTATAGGGATCGTCATCGAACGCGATAAAGTGCAGGTAGTCGTATTACGAGAACGAAATGGTAGAGTGATTGATGAACGAAGTTTCTCTATTGCGGGAAGTTCAGACGATGTAAGCGACGCACTGTCTCAGCTCATTCCGCAGCTCTACAGTACGGCAACAGATATTCCTGACCTCATCGTTATCCCTGAACAACCGCAAGATCATGGCGTTTTAGAGCAATGGCTTTCGCATATGCGAGGGAAAAATGTCAGTTTGCGGGCTGCCGAACGTGGGAAAAAATCCAAACTTCTGGCGATGGCACAGACAAATGCCAAACAAAAAATCCTCCAACAATTTGCCAAGTGGGAAGCAGCGTCAAAAAACATCGAAGAAGCACTGAATGACTTGAAAGCAACGCTCAACTTACCAGATACGCCAAAGCGCATAGAGGGATACGACATTTCCCACTTAGGAGGGACGGAAACCGTAGGATCTATGGTAGTCATTAAAAATGGAAAAGCTGCTAATACTGATTACCGGTCTTTCACATTACGTACGGTAAAAGAAGGAGAAATAGACGACTATAAAGCACTGAAAGAAGTACTCAGACGACGTCTGGGTCACCTTGTAGAAAAAGACCCGAGTATCACTGGGTATACCTTAAAGAAAAAAGAGCGTGAAACGTGGCTGGAAGATCATCAAAAAAGACTGAAGATACCAAAAAACTGGCGCGAAGAAATCTTAATTATTCGCAAGGAAGATGCAGATATTCTCGTTGTAGACATACGAAAATCCACAAAAGAAAAAATAGTGTACGGAGAAATTCTATCGCTAACAGAAGATGGAGAATTACTACATGCCGCATTGGACTATGTAGAAAAATCTCTTGGATCAAAAGAATGGTACCTATGTAGTGAACATGAGAAATACAAAGCTACATTTGCACTACATGGATTGGTGGAATCTGTGAAAAAAATACCAGAAATATTCGCATGTCCTCATCAAAACATTTATCACCGTAGAGCAACAAAAAAAGATACCTCACTTTCTGCGACTCCCGACCTTCTGGTAATCGACGGAGGTAAAGGACAACTGAGTGCTGTCAAAGAAGTACTTGATGATATGAAAATGGATATTCCCGTCATCGGTCTTGCGAAGCGTGAAGAAGAAGTATTTTTGCCAGACTCTTCTCTTTCTGTAGATCTACCGAATAATTCTCAGGCTAGCTTCCTCCTGCAAAGGCTACGCAACGAAGCACACCGGTTCGCCAACGCTCACAGGGAAAAACGTATCGCAAAAGGGCTTATCGGTTCTGCATTGGACACTATTCCGGGCATCGGAGAAATGACCAAAAAAGAACTCCTACAAAAATTCGGTTCTGTCGATGCCATAACAAAAGCAACGGATGCGGAACTTCTGACGATTATCAATCCGCAGAAGTTGCAGGCTCTTCGGCAGGCACTGGGTTAACAGAAGCTCGCAATGGCACTCCATTGCCATCAATGTATCTTTGATAATACGTTACAGTTTGTGAAATTTTTGATGCAACCTGATCTGCATTTGGTACAAAAGAAAGCCTAAGAAACTGCCCCCCTTCTCCTTCCTTAAGGTTTACAATCACTTTTCCAAAACCAAACAGATTCCAATACTGCGTTTCCGATGCGATACTCCCGATATTTTCTAGATGGATCGGATTGATCTTCTGGCGAATGAGCGATGTTTGATCCACCAAAACCAATTTATCCGTCGTCACCAAAATAAAATCATACCGCCAGTCTATCCACGCCTTCATGAGGTTAAAGAAAATAAAAAAGAACCACAACGTAAACAGTATTCCCGTCACCCACACCATAGGCGCATCGATGTACCATAACCCCACACCGATAAGAAAAAAAGTGACCGTAATGAATATTTCACGCAGTGTTGCGAACAAAAAGCTGAGCGCATGATAATACGTCATCAACACAACCTCTTCGCCTTCAGACAGACATTGTTTCTTGATCTTCTCTGCATCGGTCTCGAGGGCTAGTATTCGCATAAAATAGATAATACACGAAATACATCCTTGTTGAAGTGATACACTTATGATACACTAAAGATACACTTTTCCATCACCTATGCCTACCTCAAAAAAGCGCCTCAATATTACCTTACCGAAGCATTTAGCCATATTTCTTCAACAAATCTCTCTGAGAGATGATGTACCACAAGCGACAAAAGCAATAGAGCTTATCGAAAAAGCACTAGAAATAGAAGAGGATAGATATTTCAGTCATCGTGCAGAGCAACGGGATACAGCCAATGCAACATTTGTATCGCATGAGGAAGCATGGTCATGAGATACACTCTGTGGTACCACGCACAGATCATCAAAAAAGATATTCCTTTATTAGGGAAAGAGAATTGTAAGCGCATCAAGAAAGCCATTGAAGAAAGGCTTTCTATCCAACCTGCAATATTTGGAAAGCCACTGAGGGAATCTCTAAAAGGACATAGGAGCCTTCGCGTTGGCGATTACAGAATCATTTTTCGTATTGAAAAAGAAGAAGTAAAAATTTTCTCTATCGAGCATCGCTCAGATGCATATATCCACTTGCAAAAGCGAATAAAAGAATAACAAACGTATAAATCAAATATAAGATAATGAAAAAACACGAAGATCTTTGCGTTTAGCTTCTATTTGCGTAAAATTCACACAATTGCGATATGTGGCCCGTTCGTCTAATGGTTAGGACGCCAGGTTCTCATCCTGGTAACAGGGGTTCGATTCCCCTACGGGCTACCAAAAAGCTTATAATTGACATATTTATAATATTTATTTATAATAAAACTAATTTACTTTACAATTGCCAATGCAATTCTTGAAGTAACTGTCTGTCTGCTCATTCTCAATCTCAAAAGGAGTATCCGATGCAATTATTGAAACTACGAAATGGCTCTGAAGAGCCTAAACCAGCAGTGATTACAACTATGCAATCATTGAAGGCCCTATTTGAGAGCAACGTTATGGCTGCTTATGAATTACGAGAGCTCTGTAGAAATCCAAATCATATAATCTTTGGCGACTTGGATGATGAACTAAGAGCGCTAGCTCTCATTCAATCGGATAATAGCATCCATGATTCCATTCGGAATATTGTGATGTGCGCCTTTGAAGGAGAAGGCTTGGATATGACCTTAGTCTCTCCAATAGCCACTAAGTAGACAGTACTGCTAATTTAAGCAGTAAAAGGGTGTTGTTATAGCAGCGCCCTTTTTTATGAATACCACTCTATCAACTCCTCAAAAAAGTTCGTATTCATTCCCCTACGGGCTACCATCCGTCTTCGCTTCGCTACGCCGAGATGGTTTCTTTGGGAATCTCGGCAAAGTCCGAACAACGTGAGGACGGAGACGGATCCCCTACGGGCTACCAGAGATAAATGACTTATTAAAGCCATCTAAATGTCTTTCTATAATTCAATCCTATGAATAGATTTACTATTATGTTATAATACACTCATGAGTCCCTCGAAAAAACAAAAACAGACGCTAGAGAAGCTTTTTTCATGCATCTTGATTGATGCTGATTTGCGTTGGTCTATTGTAGATTCAATCACAAATTACAATGATGAAAACTGTATGCAGATATGTAATATCTTGGATATTTTGCTTCTGGAACAAGGGAAATTATTTAGCAAAATACATGAGCAATCATCAAAAAAAGCAAATAAAATACTTATCGAGCTATCAAATATATTCACTCAATATAAACGTGCCCATAACATAGGCCTAGAAAGGAAAGATTCTAAGGAAACAGATGAATATATGTTATATCTTGAACATAAAATTGCACTATAACCACTTTTTTACCCCTTCTATCATGTCAGATCAATTACCTAGAATAGACTTCTCGGTTGACAGTAACAAAGATGAAAATGAAAGCCTTGAAGAGAAGTTTGCATTTGCAAAAAGATTACAAAGTGGACTAGAGAACTTAGCTTCGTTCATGGCTAATAATCCAGAAGAGGTCAATAGGACTACATATGATACCTTCGCAGAGAAGGCAAAAACAATGCTAGAAAACTTAAGCTTCTCCAGTGAGAATATTGCTAATTTAGAATCACTCCATAGTAAAATTCTTAAAAAGAATACACAAAAAGAACAAACGAATATAAATGATGAAGAATTGGCTGCAAATGCTCGTCTTGCTGTAGTTAATTGGGAAGAAGCCACTAGCATAAAGCCCGGAGATCATCGTTACGAATCTCTAATGACTACTATCGCACATTCAACTAATCTCAAGGAGGTTACATCTGACAAATACGCATTAGATGTCGTAGATCGAGGTGATCATGGTTATGATGTAATACTCAAGCTACGTGAATCAGCTACGGAAAAGAGGGCAGGGAAAATGATAGAAATTAAAGTAGTTGTGCAATCTAATTTTGATGAATACGGTACACTTGTAAGAAGTGATAAAATGAGTGAGACGTATCCAGCATTTAATATGTATGCTATTTCTCTCAGGGAAAAGAATATTTTCAAAAAAGCAGCAGGGCTTGGCTATAAGATCCTATCGCAATCTGCAGCATCTAGAAGGATTCCTAGCCGGGCTGTAATTCAAGCTCCAGATGGCACACAAAGATCAATATATGCAACAGATGATAGTAGTACTGGTTTAACTAAGCTTCATATGGCAATGGCAAATTATCTCGAAAAAGAGATGAGAAAGAAATAATGATAATAAAAAATCATAATCACCCAACCACACCAAAACCTCTTCCTTTCATGATGAGTCCTGCAGCCCATCCTGCGATGATGCCGACCAAAATAAATCCTAATATTTCCATAATGATAGCTAAGAAAAGAATACTGCGCTCAGTATAAAAACAAGCATCTTAAGATGGTATTAAGGTATGGTCATTCTATGATGTCATCATATGCATTCACAATACATTGCCATAGGATCTCTAATGCTTCTGACAGCGTGTACTGCAACAAAGATACACAATCCTTTGCCAAATACGGAAAATCGAGCAACACCGCTTTCATTCGGCATGTATGTAACGCCTGAACCGGAAAAAAATCCCATAGATCCCCCCGAACGTTTTACCGGTTTCCACGCTGCATTGGATTTTGAAGTATCCGAAGGAGAGTTACACGGTGATGTTCCGGTCTATGCTATTTGTGCAGGAACAGTACTGTTCAGTGGATTTTCAGAGGGATACGGAGGTCTGATTATTCAGGATTGAAAATTTCAGGTACATACGTCACAGTACTCTATGGACATGTTGATTTTAAAGGTATACCCCAAAAAGGAGATACAGTCACAGCAGGGCAAACAATCGGTTTACTGGCTCCTGCTCGCAGTTATGCAAGCGATGGGAATCGCAAACACTTGCACTTGGGTATTCACAAAGGAAAAGAAATAGACTTTCGTGGGTACGTAGCAAATAAAGCAGGTTTAGATTCCTATATCGACCCTGCAGACATTCTTTCTACACTTTCCATCGATTTTCCAGGAGAAAGCCCCGGCGAAACACCATACTGGCAAGAGAATACTGAGCAATAACGAAAACATACAAGAAACACCTACAACCGTATTCTTCGGAGGCGCAATGCATTTCCGATAACGGATACGGAACTAAAGCTCATGGCAGTTGCGGCGATCATTGGGTTAAGAAGCAGTCCCCACAAAGGAAAGAGAATCCCCGCAGCAACCGGGACGCCAAGTGCATTATAGGCAAACGCAAAGAAAAGATTCTGCCGAATGTTGCGCATGGTTTTTTGGCTCAATGTCCGTGCACGAGCAATACCGCGAAGGTCACCTTTCACGAGTGTTATTCCTGCACTTTCCATAGCAATATCTGTACCTGTACCCATAGCAATACCGATGTGAGCTTGTGCAAGTGCGGGGGCATCATTCACACCATCTCCAGCCATCGCCACGATGTACCCCTCTTTTTGCAATCGCTGTACGACTTCATGCTTACGTTCAGGTAATACTCCTGCCTCCACCTGTTTCAATCCTAGTTTGTTGGCAACAGCCATCGCTGTCGTACGGTTATCCCCCGTTAACATAACGATTTTCACACCTGCCTCTTGTAATGAATGAATTGCCTCAACAGAAGATTCTTTTATTGGATCTGCCACACCGATCAACCCAACTAATATTTTATTAACAACAAGGAACATAACCGTCTGTCCTTCTTTGCGTAATTCCTCGGCTTCATTGGAAGCTTTCTTGGTATCTACGGTAGATTCATCAACAAGTTGTTGATTTCCCAAAAGAACAGCATGTCCGTCTATGGTTCCCTGTATACCTTTTCCTGTAATAGAACGAAAGTCAGATGCTTTTTCCAGTGTAATACTACGCTCTTTTGCAGCTGCAACGATGGCTGCTGCAAGCGGATGTTCACTGCCTTGTTCTAGGCTGGCAGCAATACGCAATACCTCTTCTTCTTTAGAATCATTGAACACGCGAATGGATGCTAAACGTGGCTTTCCTTCTGTAAGCGTTCCTGTTTTATCTACAACGAGCATGTTTACTTTTTCCATAATCTCCAGTGATTCCGCGTCTCTGATAAGTATGCCAGATCCCGCTCCTTTACCTATACCGACGGTAATCGACATTGGTGTCGCCAACCCAAGTGCACATGGACATGCGATGATCAATACAGACACAGCATTAACAATAGCGTAAGCAAGAGACGGCACTGGTCCCCATATATACCAAAGAATAAACGTCACCACAGCAATAAAAACAACGGCTGGTACAAAGTACCCCGAAACAGTATCTGCAAGCCTCTGAATAGGCGCACGTGTCCGCTGTGCGGCACTGACCATATCTACAATATGAGCAAGAAGTGTATCGCTGCCAACCTTTTGTGCGCGCATGATAAAACTACCTGTTCCATTGAGCGTACCTCCAATGACTGTATCTCCTTCATTTTTTTCTGTTGGTATAGATTCACCAGTAACCATGGACTCATCTATAGCACTGCTTCCTTCGAAGATAATACCATCCACAGATATTTTTTCGCCTGGGCGAACCCTCAACATGTCATCTATCTGCACTTCCTCCAAAGGTATGTCTTCTTCCGTCCCATCCTTGCGAACAATGCGTGCAGTTTTCGGTGCTAACCCAAGAAGGGCTTTGATGGCATTACCTGTTTGGCTACGTGCTCGCAGTTCCAATACTTGTCCGAGTAACACAAGAACAGTGATAGTCGCAGCTACTTCAAAATACCGTCCCACATGTCCACTATCGTTCTTAAACGAAATGGGGAAGAGATCAGGAAAAAATATGGCAACAACACTATAAAGATACGCAACTGCTACCCCAATCGCGATGAGGGTAAACATATTGAGAGAACGGTTTTTTATGGACTCCCATCCACGGATAAGCAACGGCCAACCACACCAAAATACAACAGGCGTTGCAAGCAAAAACTCTATCCATGGCATGGTAGACATGCCAATAATCTGCCCAAATACTCCTTCAAACATCGAAAGAATAAGAAGTGGAAGTCCGACAATAACGCCAACCCAAAAGCGCAGAGTCATATCCTTCAGTTCAGGATTTTCCTCTTCATCCAGTGTAGGACTCATGGGCTCCAATGCCATTCCGCATATGGGGCATGATCCTGGTGTATCCTGAACAATTTGTGGATGCATTGGGCAGGTGTACATTCCTGCCGCATGCGGTAGATGTTGTTTGGGAGAAGCCTGATGTTTGCAGCAATCATGCATAGAGATTTATTGAACAGTAAAGTGACCCATCATACCGTTTGTAAGATGCTCTGCGATATGGCAGTGGAACATCCAATCACCAGGATTGGTAATATCAAATAATAGTTCTGCGGTTGAACCCGTTGGTATAAAGGCAGTATCTTTCCAAACAAGATTTGTACTTGGCACACCGTCAATGCCAAGTATCAAGAAACGTTGACCGTGGAAGTGAATAGGGTGCTGCATGGGATGATCCGAATCTTCTTTGTTGATAATCTGTACTTTTTTTACGTCTCCAACAGAAAATTGCCAATCTATATCCATATTTTTTGCTCCAGTACTTGGCTCATAAAACATCCATTCTACTTGGTCGCCAGTCATCATTTCATTCATCATCGCCATACTGTCTTCCCATTCAATTCCATCATCTGTATGGGTCTCCCCCATCATACCACTATGATCCATGCCACTCATTTCGATACTGAGTTCTAACGTTTTATCCACTGGTGCATCAAAGTATTGTCTAAAATTATCAATATCAGCAATGACATCTTTATTTTCACGTAATGTATTAAATTCAGATCCATATGAAGTATCAACAATATTATTTGTAACACGAATACTCGCCAGTGGGAATGTGGCTACAGGACTTTTATGTTCTAGGATAAAGTTTCCAGAATTTTCGAATAATACATCTACAATATAGCGCTCAGCTGGTCCAATAATGACGCTGTCTACCCACTGTTCTCGTTCATACCTACCAACGTCACTACCGACTAGTTTCATAGTTGCACCTGGTACACCAAATTTAAATGTACGAGTGTTCGCTACATTCGTTACAAAAAAACGAACGACAGCACCTTTTTGTACCTCAAACTTGGTATCTGTTTCACCATTGACTAAAATAGTATTTCCAAAACGTCCCATTAACGATCTATCAGCATCATTCTTACCGTATGCAGTAAGTGCTCCTTGATTGTTTAATAAGATATCATCGAGCACAATAACCTCTTCTTGATTTACAGGTGCATAAGCATCTTTATTCGTAGAGGCAACAAGGAGGTTTCCGTATAGACCTAAGTCTTGCTGAATGTCTTCTCGTACATGTGGGTGATACCAATAAATACCTTCATCTGGCAAAGCCACTGTATACGTAAAACTGCCATTTGGCTTAATCACCTCCTGAGTCACTTCTGGCACTCCATCAAATGCATTGTCTAACCGTAAACCATGCCAGTGAATTGTTGTTGGCATGTCTATATTGTTGGTAACATTTACGGTAATCTCTGCACCTTGCGTACTTTTAATAATAGGGCCAGGTATTTGGCCATTATACCCGTACATTGCAAATTGTTTCCCGTTAATAGTTTTACGAATAAGGGTAGGATTTAGCTCAATAGTATCACCTGATTTTACGACAAATACCTCAGAAGGTTTAGCTTCTGGTAGTGAGGTAATATCTATACCTTTTCCTGCTAGGAATCCATGAAGCCCCTCTTGCATTGAACCCATATTTTTATCATTCTGATTCATATTCATCATCATTTGCATATGCTGATCTGGTGTTTGGCTACGCATTTCCTCCACTGTAATACCCATCATTTCAGCCATATTGATCTCTGCTTGATTTGCATCAGATGGTGTATCTGCTTGCTGACAAGCTGTAAGAACAATAAACGTAGAAAGGATAAAGAGACGTTTCATGAGATATTTTTGGAAAGAGAATCAAATACACGGGAAAGAGAATCTTGCGCAGTACAGGAAGATTCCTGCACCTTCAGGCCCTCAAATGGATGAAGAGCAATGGAAGGAAGTAGTGCAGATACAACCGTTGTACCGTCGACTTCACGAAGAACAACATTACAAGGAAGTGCAAGGGCAACGTCTGGGTTATCGATGAGTGCTTGGTGGGCAATCTGCGGATTGCAGGCACCAAGAATAACATGTGGTGCATGGTCAACATTCAGCTTTTCTTTCAGTTTTGCTGCTATGTCAATTTCAGAGATAAGTCCAAATTTTTCTTGTTTCAGTGCCTCAACAACTTTTTCTCTCGCTTGTAGAAGAGGAAGCATAAGTGTGACTTCAAAGCTGTAAGGAGTAGAAGATTTCATATGCATGAAAGAAATTATCGTGTAGAGAGACCAATAACCCGAAGAAGTTCAGTGACAAAATCTTCTTGAGCCTTGCCAGACTTTGCTAGCTGTTTAGGTGCACAGGTTTTCATATGACTTTCCAAAATACGAGCTTGCACATGGTCTAAATGCCCTTTCATCGCAAGTACATTGCGAAGAATCTCTGGACAATAGTCATCATTCTCCAGCATCGAATGAACTTTCTTACTTAGCCCATCCAGTCTTTTCAGTGCAGCAAGTGCTTTGGTTTTTTGTTCAGGCAACATATGTATAAAAAATAATAATAGTAGTAGTGGGTAGGGGTACCCTATTCCTTTATCTTTATGATGTCAATCTCGTTGATATATAACGACTAACGATACGCTCTGACATTCACACGGAAGTTATCATAACCAACATATGGCGTGCCATCTGAGGCACTGGCAAGGCTAGGATGATTTGGATATTTTTCGAAAATATCATCAGTATTGATTGGGACGGCGATAAATATTATAGCTATCCACATTTCTATTGCTCTTTCTCAAACAAGAAAGAGCCCTAACCCTAACTGCTAGAGAATGTATCGTGTAGTAGTCGAATTCACCGGTACGCCTACCGTGTTGACCTTACATTCGTGGTACAAGCTGCGCTCTTTGAACCGCTCAATGCAGTACCCGACAGTAGACAAGTTGCCCTAACGCGATTTATTCCAGAAGTTGTAGACCTGGTCACCTTAGACCTAGCGCTAGGCTTAAGAGGTGTAGACCTGGTCACCTTGGTAGGGCTAGGCCTAAGAAGAGAGCCGGAGCTTGAAGATGAACTTGAAGACGAAGAGCTACTTGAACTCACAAAATCATATTTCATGATAGTAATTTTCTCTTCATCTGCATCCTTAAACCAAAGGTGCGGTGTGCCATCTGATGCAATAATAAGAGACGGAAACGATATATAGTCTTCAGAAAATCCTACAGGTCCCACTGCGATCCAATCTAAACCATCCCACTTCACAACCGTTGCTTTTTTATCATTTTCAGAGTCTATGATAGCAATATGCGGTGTTCCATCGGGAGCAATATCAAAAGATGTTGCATAGATATTATCATCATAACCTACGTTAGGCGCACCAACAGTTACCCAATCTAATCCATTCCATTTCTTCAATACCAATTTACCATCTTCGATTTCATTGAATAGAAGATACGGTGTTCCATCGGGAGCAAAGTCAAGCGAATGTGAAATGCTTATTGCACTATCTATGAGAAAACTATCTCCAACATTAACCCAGTCTGTACCATTCCATTTTATCAACTTAATTTTATACGTATTCGCTTCGCCATATTCAAAATACTTATAAGCAATATACGGTGTTCCATCTGGAGCTATCTGTAGTGAATACCATAATGGATGGAATAAACCAGGTGTGCCAAGTGTCTCCCAGTTAGAACCATTCCATTTTTTTACAGTTGCAGCAAACTGAAGACTGATCATTGTCGTACTTGGATCTGCATATAAGACATAAGGAGTTCCATCGGGATCAAAGGCAAAAGATCCATAACTACCTGCGTCAAAGGAGCCAATAGGAGACCAATCTACACCCGTCCATTTTCTCAAAGTATACAGAGAATACTTTTCCGTAAAACCACCAATGTACACAGAGTCATCTGGGGAAAGCCCGATTGTATATTTTTTGAGTGCATGCTGTGTCAATCCTGGTGATTTGACTACATCCCAATCTGTACCAGTCCATTTTTTTACAAAAATCTCAGCTGGATTCTCAGTATCCAGAATAGAATATGTTGTATAGAGAGTATTATCTGATGCAATATCAAAAGAGGCATTTATCCAATGTGGATTTAATAGCGTATCAGATGCTACAAATTGCCATTCTTTCGTAGCTAAAGAGGAGGAACTACTAGAAGAAGAACTGGACGATGAACTACTCACGGAGGAGCTTGATGATGAGCGGATAGTACTCAGATCTTCACACTCAACATCTTTTTTATGCTTTATTGCTAAGCTAATAATCTTTGCAACTTCTGCACGATTAATAGAATCGTCTGGTCTAAATGTTGTTGTATCGTCGTCACCGCTTACAATTCCTAGCTTCGTCGCTTCGATAACGGCGTAGGTATTGCGATCTTCCATATTGAGGTCGGTATACCGTATGTCGTCCCTCGAAACTTCAGACGGAGGAGGAATGCGAATCTCGAGTGCTTGCATGATCGTTTGCACTACTTCTGCGCGAGTTGCTGGAGTGCCGGCGCTTTCCGGCGTAATAGGAAGAGTACGGAACACGGAAAATACGTTGTACTGTGCGGCAATCATATATCCCACATACCATGGCTGATCGGCATAGGCGGCTGGTGGCTGAATTGTATTGCGAAGGACCACGCCTACTTTCGCCAGATGGGCTATATACAAAGGATGCTCTGCACCAAAAGTTCCCATAGAATTTCCGTCTTCATCTTTGTATCCTTCAAAAATACCCAGTCGCACAACATTACTGACATACGGTGTATACCATGCATCTGCATCAACATCACTAAATGATTCTGGTGATAAGCACAGATTCACGCTCGAACTAGAAGAACTAGAGCTAGAAGAACTACTTGAAATCACGGAGCTACTGACAGTACTAGAAGAACTACTAGCCATCCTTCTCGCCAATGTCTCTGGGCGTGTACCACCGCCTCTTGCCACACTGGAGGATGACTCCTCTGAACTAGAAACAGAAGAAGACGATGATGATGAACTTACTGTACATGCAGTAATAGTAATAGTGACACCAGCAGTCGTAGCTTCGGAATTACTAAACTGGTCACGGTACTTTACGTACACCACATTACTTCCTATTTCTAATGTATTCGCTCCATCTGTTGCTGTTACCTGTGCAGAAGATGTAAGACTTTCTAAGTCCAAACTAAAACTTGCAGTTGTTGACCCACTTAATGTCAGTGTTGGACCACCATGTGTTGTTGTATTATAAAACTGCAGTTTTACCGATCCAGTAAGTGGCGTTTCAGGTAATGAATATGTCACCGTAAGATCATCACAAAGCTCTACACTGCTCGCAACAGGGGCAGTAAGAACTGGAGTAAGCGTGCTTGAGTCTGTCGTAAATGCCAATTCAGTTGGTGTGTTAAAACCAGAAATCGTTCGCTCCACAGTACCATTACTAGCATCGATAACAGAAAGGGTGTCATCACTTCGGTTCGCCAAATATACTCCAGTACCATTGGTAGCTATACCCCATGGGCTGGTACCGACGGAAATCGTCTGTTCTACCCCACCATTGGTACTATCGATTACAGTGACATTGTCACTACCACGGTTTGTCACAAATGCTCCCGTACCATTAAAGGCAATATGCTCTGGTGCATCTCCCACTGAAATGGTTTGTTCCACCTGTCCATTTGTACTATCTATAATAGAAACAGTATCGCTACCACGATTGGCAACATATACACCCGTTCCACTAATAGCAACGCCAATTGGTGCATCGCCAACAGATACAGTTTTCTCCACCTCATTGTTGGAAATATCAATAATTGAAACAGTATCGCCTGTACTATTGGCAACAAAAGCTCCTGTTCCTGTAATGGCAACGCCATGAGGAGCATTTCCCACCGAGATTGTTCGCTCCACTTCATTATTAGAAGTATCAATGATTGAAACAGTATTATCTGCATTATTCACCACATACGCACCTGTACCACTAATGGCGATACCATAGGGATCATCACCTACGGCAATAGTTTGTTCGACTTCATTATTAGAAGTATCGATCAATGAAACCGTATTATCTGCAAAATTAGTTACATACGCACCTGTACCATTTATAGCTATGCCCCAAGGTGTGTCTCCGACTGTAATGGTATCGACGATATCATTTGTAGCAATATTCACCACAGACACACTCCCATTGCCAGCATTGGTGATATATAAAACATCTGCAGCGTATACAACATTCGGCAGAAGTAACGATACAATACTGAATGTAGATAAGAAGCGACGAAAAGAGTGCTGACACATAGGAAAAGAGGAAGGGTTTGACATAGTATGACATATTCCTTTTAAAGAGTTTATTGCCTGTGTATAAATTTTGTATTAAACACTTATTTTACAAGCAAATAAGTTAGATAAAAATACTTGCAAGAATACATAAAATTCCTAGAATACGCGCATGACAAATCACACCGTCCAACTGTTTCGAGTTGGAGATGAACAAGAGACTGAATTAATAATAGAAACCTCTGTACCAAGTGGTACTACTGTTATGCAGATAATAGATGAGCATAACATTACGTTACGTCGTTTTTGCAATCAGGGATCCTGTGGAACATGCGAATGCACTGTGCTAGCAGGTGTAGAAAATCTACAAGATAAAAGGAATGGCAGGATGCCTATGAATCCTAAACAAGTCCGATCCTGTGTAATGGAAATTCGTGGAGATGTTGAAATACTCATTACACAAAAACCTTCTCTGCTTGAATCAGCAAAAGCTGCTACACAAAAAATATGAGAATAATTCATTCTTGCAAAAATCATTATTTTGGCTATGATCTGCGCTCATGGCATCATCTATTTCCAAAAAATCACCGTACAAACTGACTGTGAAACGTGGGATTTCTGGCCTTGGACTCTTTGCAACGCAAGATATTCCAAAAGATGCGTTTATCATTGAATACCTTGGCCCTCTTCTTACAGAAGAAGAAGCAAATGTAAAAGGTGGATTGTATCTTTTTGAAGTAACAGATACACCCTGGACCATAGACGGAAGTGGAAGAAGCAATACTGCACGGTACATCAACCACTCCTGCAAACCAAACTGCGAAGCCATCGCAGATGGTGATCATATTTTTGTGCATGCAAAAAAAAGAATAAAAGCAGGAGAAGAACTGACCTACAATTATGGGAAAGAATATATGAAAGACGTGAACTGTAAATGTGGACAGTGTGCCAAGTGATATACTAAAGGCATGCCTCATTATTTTTACCTTGCTCGCTGCAAAGACGATTCCCTCTACAGTGGAACGTGTATTAATTTAGAAGAACGTGAAGCCTTGCATAATGCAGGCAAAGGAGCGAAATACACTCGTGCCAAAGGGCCAGTAAAATTTATCTATCACGAAGAATACGAAACACTCAGCGAAGCTCGGAAAAGAGAGGCCGAAGTAAAAAAATGGAACAAACAACAAAAAGAAGATCTTCTATAAAAAAGACAGCTGCACAAAGTACAGCTGTCATGATTATTGTTATCTTTCTGAAATACTACTTCGTATTCAGAAAGAAGTATATTCCGATACATGTGATAGCAGCGCCAATAATAATGAAGGCCCAATTTGGCTCTTCGACATTATCATCAAAACCTTGTCTTCTTCTCTCTTCCAGATCTTTATCAAACACATCTCTCTCCTAGAAAACAATGACTCGCTACTGGTACACCCATGCAACGAAAGAACAAACAATCAGTAAAAACATTATATAATGTATATAAATATTGTCAATGTTTAAAAGAAAGCTGCATACGTACGCATGCAGCTTTCAAAACTCTTTTACGGAGATTGCACCTCAGGTGTCTGGTCAGACTTCTGACTACTCCAATGAGTAGAGATCCATAAGCAAGAAAAAAAGCCGATAACGATGATACATGCAACGAAAAGTGCTGCAATCGCACGCTTTGTATTCCTGCTATTTTGATTTTGACTTTCCTCATACTGTTGTGAAAAACTTTTCACATTGTTCTTCTTCCGCATGATTGTTTCCCCTTATATTTAGAAAAGTGAAATCAGATTTTAAAAGAGCTCATAAAAAAATTATACAATTATATAATATTATGTCAATTATAAAAAAAGCAGCTGCACACGGGGTACAACTGCTTTAACGACGTTCCTTCATCGAATTTTCCTTTTCCCTGTAAATACTACTTCGTTTTCATCACGACGGGATAGTGGAATTTCTATGATAGAAATTCCATTCTTAGAGAGTTCTGATTTCTGATCATTTTCCATTTGGGAAATGATAGAAGTCATAGCATCTTCTTGCTTAATTAGTTCTTCTTGAACAGGTTGTTTCTTCGAAGCCTGTAAAGCTTCGTCATCAAAACAAGAAAGAAGAACCACGCCAGCAATAAGGATAAATCCCAAGAGAGCGAATGAGATACAATCCATTCGCTTTACTGATTGCTTACTCATAATAATCTCCCTTAAAAGAGAAGTGTAAAAAATGCGATTTCAAAGAACAAACGTGTACAGCCAAGTATACAATGCAATATGCGCATGTCAATGATTCTTAACTGGCACCTTACGCATGATGGTACCCTGTCCCCTTTTGGATCTGCTCCGCGCGGTATAGTTGCTCCAAAAACACCACTCGACACAGCTCATGTGGAAGCACCATATCACTCAGCCTAAGAACGGTATGTGCTTTTTGCACAACAGCGTCGCTCAGTCCATACGCACCACCAAGCACAAAAATAACAGAATCTCCTCTGTCTGCCAGCCTCTCCAAAGCGGAAGAAAAAGCTGGTGACGTCATAGACTTTCCCGTTTCATCTAGTACCCACACCTGACCATGCATTTTCTCCAAACGAGAAAGTATTGCTGTGGATTCTTCTTCTTTTTGCTTCGCAGGATCTTTCTGTTTACTGGCAGAAACCTCGATAACATCGATATGCAAACGGCCCATATATTGCCGACACCCCTCCTTCGCCCAAGGAGTTTTCAGAGCGCCAACAGCGACGAGAGTATTTTTCATAAATCTATCCAATACATCTTTTTCCACTTTGCACTTTCCGTTGTCCACTTCTCCTATTTCTTTTGGAGTACCGCAACTGTTTCTATATGCGCTGTATGTGGGAACAAATCCACAGGCTGAACAGATCGCAGTTCGTATCCTCCATTCATAAACTCTCCAAGATCTCGTGCAAATGTTGCCGTATTACACGATACATACACAATTTTTTGTGGAGCATGTTCCAAGATCGCTTCGCGTGCTTTCGGGTGCAATCCTGCGCGAGGAGGGTCTACCACCACAACAGAGAAGCTATATTTTCCGCCAGGTTTTAACTGATTGTGTAACACCTGCTCTGTACGTCCTTTGTAAAACGTAATATTTCCTATGCGATTTTTTCCCGCACTTTTCAATGCGTCTTCTATAGCAGTTGGGTGGCTTTCGACACCGATGACTTTGTCACAATACCGCGCGAGGTATTGCCCAATGGTTCCCATGCCACAATACGCATCGAGTACGGTATCGCGTGGGGATAGATCCGCTGCATCTGCAATAGTCTTATACAATTTTTCTGCTCCCAGTGTATTTGTTTGAAAAAAGGAAAATGGAGAAATCTCAAATTCCAGATCAAAGAGCCGTTCCGTAATAGTCGACTTCCCGACAAGGGTATGTACCTTTGGATCTTCTGGTCTATCACTGACTCCATGATTTTCAATAATCTGCAAAGAGGCCAACCCACTACGCCCTGCAAAACGCATAAAATGTTGAAATAGCGGTTCCAGTTCTTTCTTACGTGCTTTTACAACAAAACCAATCATGTGTTCGCCTGTTTGTACGCCACGACGCAAAAGAAGTGTACGCAACATTCCTTTATGTGTTTTGGGATTATAGACAGGAAGACCTGTATCTTTCATAAAGCGATTCACATCCTGTAATAAAAGACCAATTTGCTCATCATACAAATGACATTCCGTAATAGGAAGCACTGTTTGCCAATTGCCTGATTGATGAAACCCAATAGCAGGATTTTCATCAAAATAAATTCTTTTACCATTACGTTCCTCGAAACGCATGTTCTCATAACCAAAGCTCATTTCCAGCTTGTTCCTATAGTGAAATACTTGAGGACTCGGAATAATACTCAGAACACGTCCTGGTAGCTGTTTACGCAAATCATCATCAACAGGAGTTAAATGCTCAAGTGTTTCGCGAACAATATTCTCTTTATAGTCAATTTGCTTGTTGTACGGAAGATTTTGCCATGTACAGCCTCCACAATCATGAAAATGCGTACAACGAGGCTGAATCTCTTCCAGAGCCCTAGAAAGAACCTTTATAAGCTTTGCCTCTAAATAGCTCCCTTTGTTCTTTAGAATACGAGCTGTCACTTTTTGGCCAGGAATAGCACCTGGAACAAAGACCTTCTGACCATCAATCGTTGCAAGGCCCGCTCCGCCAAAAGTAAGCTTTTCGATGGATACATCGAACTCTTGACCTGGTTTCACCGTTGAAATAGCCGAATTTTGGCTACCAGAAGCCTTTTTAGGCTCATCGTTTACCATTGACATAATAATATAATTATAGTATAAATACTCTCCTTTATTTCCACGCACTATTATGAGAATTACACCCCCTCTTCTCGTTGGCACAGGTCTTCTCGGTCTAATAGTCTCCCTCAGTACGCAGGGGCAAAGCGTACCAGATATCGCTGTATCTGCAAGTACTATTGGGGCACAAGTAGCGCTGAATATCAGTGCACAGCCAAAAGAAGAGATAAAAATCGTGGAACACACTCATGAAGATCCAGTAAAACTTGCTGCAGAAATAGAAGCAGAAAAGCGTACAGAAGCTCGAAAGACACAAGTAAAACCAGCTGCCCCAAAACAGCGTCTTCTTACAGCTCTGGATAAACCAGATATTGAAATGCGACATAAGCTCATTGCAAATAACGTCCTAATGTCTCTTCCAGAGACCTGCCGAGACACACTACAAAACTTCTACGTACGATACCAAAAACCAGAAAACAGAGGTCTTGCAGGAAAGAGTGTAATGATTTTAGACGGAACAGTTCCCGATGAAGAGTTCCGTGCATTGTTTGTCCATGAAAGTGGGCACAACTGGGACCTTGGATGTTTAACAGGATCTGCAGACAGTGGAAAAAGTTCTTTTAGTGACGGAGATGAGGCTATTTACAAAAACGATCCAAGTCTCGGCTTCTATCAAATTTCTTGGCTAACATCTGAAGTACAGAGAAGTGATACACGTAATGAAGACTTCGTATCGGGCTATGCTTCGTACAATATCTTTGAAGATTTTGCAGAAAGCTTTGCATACTTCGTACTGCAAAATGATGCGTTTGCAAAAAGAGCACAAGATAACGTTGCACTAGCAAGGAAATATATCTGGCTCCGTGATGTGCTCTTTCAAGGAAATATTCCACAGATCGCTTCTGGAAAATCCGTATGGAAAGGGAAGGTCCCATGGGACATTACCAAACTAGAATATGTGTGGAATGCAAAAGAAGTGACCATTGCACAAAATAGAACATAAGGGGAAACCCGTAATACTTAATACTTAATACTTAATACTTGCCTAGTATTACGTTAAGCTATGCACAATGCGTTACAAAATTCTCTTGCTCCTCTGGCTCGTTACAGATATTTGCGTATTTGTCATTTCGTATGCACTGGCATATTTCGTTCGTGTGGGATTTATCTTCTCTTCAGATTTTCCGTTTGACCTCTACATCAAAAGTGCGCTGCTCACCGCCCCATTATGGTTAATCGTTTTGATCACAACACGCACATTTGCACTGACACGCAGACAGAGAACACTGCGCAATGCGGCATACATTATCTATTGTGCATTGGTAGGAGTATCACTATTTACACTCCTCTATTACTTCCAATACAACGCATTCTTTAGCAGGCTTCTTCTTATCACTGCATTCATCTTCTCTTCAGGGTTAGTATGGATATGGCACAGTATTTTTGAATACATTCTTCGTCATCAACTCTATACCAAAACACAGTTTCCAACGCTCATTGTGGGTGTAACCAGAGAATCACGTCTTTTAATCGAACGGCTTAATGCAGAGAAAAATCCTATCAAGCCAGTAGCCATTCTGGACGGACGTGGATGTAAAGACACAGAAATTGACGGAGTACCTGTGCGAGGAAAACTCAATAAATTGGAAGAGGTATTACAAGAAGGAATCACACACCTCGTTCAATGTAGTGATCTGGAACAATCCCTAAACCTACTCAGTGCCTGTCGTCAAAAAAAGATTACCTACATGCTACTTCCATCCGTACTCGGCATGGTGGAACGTGATGAAAAAATTGAAACTCTGGAGGGTCAACCTGTTACCATGGTGAGCCCAAAAGAAAATCCACTTATGTGGTTCTTCCGTTAATATGCATGCCTTTATTCTCGCCGGCGGTTTTGCAACAAGGTTATGGCCTCTTACAGAAAAAAGGGCGAAACCATTACTTCCACTTGCTGGAGTACCAATCATAGAGTATTTGGTACGCAATATTCCCGAAAATATCCCCATAACCATCAGTACCAATGCCGTTTTTAAAGATGCATTTGAGACATGGGCGCAGCAAATGAACAGAGACAACATAGAAGTACTTATAGAGCACACACAAAATGATGACCAAAAACTGGGGGCACTAGGAGCTACTGCACAATGGATTCAAAACGCAAAGATTGATGATGATATTTTACTCCTTACAGGAGATAACTATTGTGGATTTTCTTTTGACGACTTCATAAAAGCAGCATCACCAGGTACCACTCTCATTGCTGTGCATGACATCGGTGATCTGGAAAAAGCAAAAGCATTTGGCACGGTATTGCTTGGAGAAGGTAATACAGTAGTCGGATTTGAAGAGAAACCAAAAAATCCAAAAACCACACTCGTGAATACCGGGTGTTATCTGTTAGAAAAAAGTATTCTTCCTATTATCGTAGAACACGCTCGTACGCATCCAGATGATATTGGTGGTATTTTTGAAGAATTACTACAACGCGAAAAGCCCATTACCTGTTTTGCCTTCTCTGAAGCTTGGTTCGATATCGGCTCTTTTGACGCATACATCGAATCAACAAAAGCCTTAGTTGGTAAAAAAACCATTATAGGAGAAGGAAGTGTGATAGAACGGTCTCAATGCGAAGGGAGTGTTGTTATAGGGCAAAATACAAATGTAACAGATTCTACAATCACGGATTCTGTAGTCTTTGAAGACTGTAAAATTGAGGACTGTATATTGCACAATTGCGTCCTTGATAAGGGGTGTCATCTCAAAGGAGTAGATTTAACGGGCAAAATGCTCCGAGAAGGCACATATCTACAAAAGAAATAATCGATAAATTTCCATTCTCATCAGACCATAACTCCCCTACACTGAATCCACTATGAAGAAACTACTCCTTCCAGTGCTTTTTGCGCTAACACTCACAGCATGCGGCAATACGACATCTGTAAGCATGAATGCAAAATTCGATACGAACGGAAAAGACGATAAAGCGGAACTCGTATTGGCAACAAAAAAGATCATTACGCGACGACTGGCAATGCATGAAGCAGACCTTGTAGATTTTGACGTACAATACAAGGATGACAACTCTGTTGATATTACCGTAAAAGGATCAGATGCCGATGCGACAAAAGCAATGCTAGACGCAATGACACAAAGTTTTAATTTAGAAATACGCAAAAACGTACCAGAGCACCAAGACGGTGACATTACCGTAGAAAAACTTGGAGATTTCCGTGAAACAGGCATTAACGGTGATGACATATCTTGGGTACTGAGTCGTGCATCAGATAATGCTCTAGATCACGGAGAAGTAATGATGCAATTCACAGAAGAAGGTTCTAAAAAGATGAATACACTCTTCCAAGAGAATGTAGGGGTAAACATCGGGCTTTTTGTCCGAGGGCAATTAGCTGCCAATTTTGCTATCCCAAACGGTGGCTTTGAAGACTCCATAATTATTCCCAATATTCCTTCTGTAGAAATGGCAGAAATTTTTGCAGATGATATGAATGTTGGTACCAATATGATATTTACTCAATCTCAATAATGACAAACCACAGAAATTATACATGGCCTGTAATCAGCGTAATTGTTGCGCTACTCATCGGAATCGTTGTTTTACCACAAAGTGCAAAAACATGGGCTCCACAGTTTTTACAAACACCGTCACTGCATTTCGGTTTAGATCTTGCTGGGGGAACTCAACTTGATTTTCGCATTTCCGAAAAAGAAATGTCAGACCAAATAGCCTCTTTAGAAAAAGAAGTGGCAAAATTGGAAGCTTCCAATGCTGGTTCAGACAAAATCATTGGGGCTAAAAACCAGCTGGAAAGTGTAAAGCTGCAAAAAGAAAGTGTTGTAGAAGCCATTCGCACCGTATTAGAACGACGTATAAATGCCATGGGTGTTAGCGAAGCTGTTATTACACCTTCCTATATAGGAGATGAGAAGCATCTACTAGTAGAGTGTCCTGGTGTCGTTGATACACAGGAGTGTATTGCTACGGTAGGAAAAACTATTCAGTTAGAATTCAAAGAAGAGCTCACAGAGCCAACAAAAGAATATGAAGATACTATACGAACCAAAGTCGAAGACGTGAAAAATCAACTACAAGACCCCGAGATAACTCTGGATATGATAGGAGAAGATCTTAGTTCTGACATTACTGTCTCATATAGAGATAACACACAGTTCTTTCAAGATGCTCTTCCAGAAGGATTAGAGGGTGTGTGGAATCTTACCCCAGCAAGTGGAATACGAGAATTTGAAGGTTCATTACAATCAAACGCAACAGATAGCGCAGGAAATCCTGCAACTACAGAAATTCCAGGAATATTCTTAACAGAAGTCATACGCGCAAAAACAGCAACTGGGCGTTTGGTAAATGAAGCAGAGAAAGCTTTTGATCTTCTCTCAGCCACAGACTCCACACTTTCACATACGACATACTCCGAGGAACCAATTGGTGCATCTACTCCTGAAAAGATTTCTACAGCATTGTCTTCTATGCAACCAGGAGACCTGCGAACCGTTACCTTAGATGACAACTCTGCAGCAGTACTATTCCTCCGTAAGTTCGTTCCTGGCCAAACAGAAATGGGTGCCAGTCACATTCTTGTTTCCTATCAAGGAGCAGACTCTGCAGGAAGTGACGTTACACGAACAAAGGAAGATGCATTGATTCTTGCCAATGAAATCAAAGACAAACTGGATAACGGATCAAACTTTGAAACGCTCGCGCAGCAATACAGTGACGGCCCATCTGGAAAAGATGGAGGAAGTCTTGGAACCTTTGGTGTTGGAACAATGATTCCTACATTTGAAAAAGTTCTCACTGCACAAAGCAAGGGGGAGATCTCCGCACCAACAGAAACACAATTTGGTTATCACATCATTCGCACAGACATGGTGCCAACTCTGACTTCCAACGTAACAAGCTTCGAAGAGTTAATCGTTACTGGAGAAAACGCAACAGATAGAGCAACAGAAATTATCGGTAAATTACAACGTGGTGAAGTAGAGTCTGTAGAGGATATGATTACACTACGTACCATCTTCTTCTCATTACAGCCAACAGGATGGGGTGACACACTGCTTGATGGAAAGCATTTCCGTACCGCAACGGTCACACTCGACTCTTCAACAAACATTCCTATCGTACAAATTGCTTTCGATGACGAAGGAGCAAAGCTCTTCCAAGAACTGACAAAGAATAACATCGGAAAGAGGCTCGCCATATTTGTAGGAGGACAATTAGTATCTGCACCAACAGTACAGTCTGAAATCATTGGGGGGACAGCAGTTATTACTGGTTCACAAAATTTTGACGAAGCAAATACACTGGCAACAGACCTAAACACTGGTGCCATTCCTGCACCAATCTACCTCGCAGGACAACGCACTGTAGAAGCGACACTAGGCGCAGAGGCTTTGCGTACATCTTTGCAGGCGGCTCTCATTGGTATTCTGATCCTTATGATCTATATGGTAATGGTATACCGTCTTCTTGGACTGATTGCAGACATTGCACTGAGTGCATATGCCATCCTCTTCTTTGCCATCTTAAAGCTTCCACTGTTCCTATTTAGTAGCAGCTACATCGTTCTTACACTTGCGGGTATGGCAGGTATTATTCTAAGTATTGGAATGGCTGTAGATGCAAATGTGCTGATCTTTGAACGTATGAAAGAGGAGCTGCGTAAAGGTAAAATGTTAAAGACTGCTGCAGATACAGGATTCGCTCGGGCTTGGCCAAGTATCCGCGACGGAAACGTCTCTACATTTATCACCTGTGCCATTCTCTTTATGATCGGTACTTCTATCGTTCGTGGATTCGCTATAACGCTTGGTATGGGAGTACTTATTTCTATGTTCTCTGCAATCATTATTACACGACTTCTGATACGGAAAATAGCAACGACAAAACTTGCAGAGAATAAAGCACTATTCTGCGGATAGTCTATGGATACTATTTCCATTCAGGATCTCCAAGTATCCACAAAAATCGGAGTGCCCGATGATGAACGTGCACATGAACAAATCGTAAAAGTAAGTATTTGGATGCAAATCGATACGCAAACTGCTGCACTATCTGATGATATTTCTCATACAATCGACTACGCAAAAGTTGCTAAAGAAATACAAATTTTAGGAAAAACAGAACGCAAAACAATGGAACGGTTTGCTGAAGATATTGCATGTATGATTTTAAAAGCATTTAAACCAATCAGTGTGAAAGTATTGACCAAGAAATATATTCTTTCACAAGCAGACCACGTAGCCATCACTATTACTCGCCCTTAATACATAATACCGTATACATAATACTATTTTCATTGGATTAGGCAGCAATATCGATGCAGAGGCAAACCTAAAAGCCTGTGCAGATATGCTACGAACAGATTTCCCTAATATACAATTTTCCCATGTCTACCGTAGTGCTGCACGAGACGTCGAAGACCAAGATGATTTCTTAAATGCTATAGGAAAAGTAGAAACAGAACTCACACCAGAAGAGCTATACAAAACACTACATACTATAGAGGTAACACTCCGAAAAAACCCTCCATACTCCAAAGGACCACGAACGATAGATCTCGACATCCTGTTGTATGGAGATACACAATACAAAATACACAATACAAAATACAACCTTATCATTCCTCATCCGCGAATGCATGAAAGACGATTTGTTTTGGAGCCACTGTGCGAATTGAATACAGACCCACTATGGAAAAACTATCTGCAAGAAACACTGGATCAAGACTGTCAGAAAACTGATTTATCATTATAATATCCTTCTATGGAAGACTCTATTATTCATATACTGAAACAGATTGGAGAAGATCCTTCTCGTGAAGGTCTCAAGAAAACACCTGCACGTTTCGCCGCTTCCATGAAAGATCTCACAAAAGGATACAGTCAAGATCTAGATACCATCATCAATGACGCATTGTTCACCGCAGAAACCGATGGAATGGTAATTGTAAGGGATATTGAATGCTATAGCCTTTGCGAACATCACCTCTTACCGTTTACGGGAAAGGTGCACGTTGCCTACATACCAGATAAACACATTATAGGACTCTCTAAGGTGGCGAGGGTCGTCGACATGTATGCAAGAAGGCTACAGACACAAGAGCGCCTTACACAGCAAATCTGTGATGCTCTGGACAAGGTATTACAACCAAAAGGAATCGGTGTAATCGTCGAAGCAAATCACTTCTGCATGATGATGCGTGGCGTGGAAAAACAACACAGTTCCTGCACAACGTCTGCCCTGAAAGGACTGATAAAGAAAGACCCCAAGACACGAGAAGAATTTTTGCGATTGGTTTCTTAGGTGGCCATTGCAGCTGTACGACCATTCTTCTTTCTTTCAAGGCCAGAAAAGTCTCCTTCTCGAACCATAGTCCTATCATCTGCATTCATTGGCAGGTTGGCTGCAATTTTTTTATATTCTGCAGAAAGGAAATTAATATTTTTTTGAACACTTATCGCAGCTGCTTCACGAACTTCTCGTGCATCAAAATTTTTCCCATTTATCGTCACACCTTCTTGATTTGCATCTACAGACTGCTTCGTGTGCTCTTCTTCATGAATAGCAATGTCATGGGCATCTTCTGTATCAATAAGAGAATCTCCATCTTGAGCACGAATAGACTGACTATCAATCCACACTACACCTTCACCAAGCTGAGCTTGCCCTGCCACTCCAGAATCTAACTCTTTCATGATTACAGTATTTCCGATAGATGATCTAATATCCTTTGCAGCTACATCCAAATATTCAGCAATTTCCTCTACTTGAGTTTCTGCATCGTTATGTGCAACATCTTTAAGGGCTGTTTCAAGCTCATTTCGTACATCATCTGAGATATCTGTTGCGATATCTGTAGAATTTGCTTCACGCACTTCACGAGCTTTTTGTTCAAGACTCTGTGCAAGTGCCGCGGAACTCTGTTCATTACCATCTACTACGTCTTCATAGAATGCCGATGCTGTGTCGATTGTTGTCATTACCCATAGTTAAAAGCATCTTGAAACAATGCGCGACCCCCAACATACCTGAAAGAAGAAAACTATCACTTTTTAGCTTTATTAAGCCACTTTACAGATGCAACCGATCTTTCTTCTTATACGTTAAAAATGTACACGCAAACTTATGTTTTTCATCAGCAGGATGGTCTTCCTGTACTACCATTTCCCATTCGGATCCTATCTCTGGAAAGAACTTATCCCCTTTGATCCACGCATGTACTCTTGTGAAATACACATAGTTTGCCAGAGGCATAGCATGTTTGTAGATCTCCGCTCCTCCAATAATGAACATTTCCTCAGATGAATTATCCTTTCGGGCAAACATAATTGCTTCATCTAGGCTTGAAGCAACTTCGGCACCTTCCGCTTTATACTCACTATCTCTTGTCACCACAATGTTCCGACGCTTTGGAAGTGCTCCATTGGGTAAAGATTCAAATGTTTTTCGTCCCATGATTATAGGATGACCCTCTGTCTTCTTGCGAAAATGTTTCAAATCATCAGGTAAATGCCATGGAATATCATTATCCCGACCAATCACATTATTTTCCGACGCCGCTACAATTATTGAAATTCTCATCGAATGCCAGAATACTGGAATACTGGAATACTGGAAAATCGAAGTTCCGGATTTTTCTCTCATATTCTCATACTCAGGTATTTCAGTATTCCAATCTCCATTATTCTCCTACACAGCAATAGGTGCTTTTATTCCTGGACAGGGATCATAATCCTTCACCTCGATATCATCGTACGTAAAAGCAAAAAGATCTTGAACATCTGGATTCAACTTCAACATTGGCAAAGCACGAGGCGTTCTTTCCAGTTGAGTATGCGCTTGTTCCATATGATTGTTATATAAATGCACATCACCAAAGGTATGCACAAAGTCTCCAACTTCCAAGTGACAAACTTGTGCCATCATATGTGTAAGCAATGCATAGGAAGCAATATTAAACGGAACACCAAGAAAGATATCTGCAGACCGCTGGTAGAGCTGACAGCTCAATTTTCCATCCAATACATAAAACTGAAAAAAGCAATGACACGGTGGCAGTGCCATCTTCCCGTTTGTTGCATTTTCACTTGGGCTGATAGACGTATCTGGCAAAAACTCTGGGTTCCATGCACTGACAATCATACGCCTAGAGTTAGGATTCGTTTTAATTTCATTGATCACCCATGCTATTTGATCCACACCATTGAAGTCTCTCCACTGTTTACCATAGACAGGCCCAAGATCTCCGTCGGACGTTGCCCATTCATCCCAGATCTTTACTCCATTTTCTTGTAAGTACTGAATGTTTGTATCTCCTTTTAAAAACCACAAAAGCTCGTGAGTAATAGAGCGCATATGCACTTTCTTCGTGGTTAGTAGTGGGAATCCTTCAGACAAATTAAACCGCATCTGCGAACCAAAAAGACTTACCGTTCCCGTTCCTGTACGATCTCCTTTTTGGGTACCAGTATCCATTACCTGTTTAAGCAACCGAAGATACTGCTGATCTGCATTATTCATAGGAGTTCAATTGTAGCAGTTTACAGCTGATTGTTCACCACTAATTATTTATTTCATCCCCAAATAACTGCATTTCCAGATCCACTCCCAGATTTCCAAAAGACGTATTATTCACAAGAAATACTTCCACCGTACGCAACCAATTATAATTAAGTGCCATCCCCGTAACGATAAGTATGACTCCGGCAGCCTGCTTAATGCGTCCAGAATATTTGGAAAGGGTCCTTGTAGAATGCAATGCAGCCTGACCTCCATACCCTATTAGAAGCAATGGAATTGCTGTACCAAGTCCATACATAAACAATAATGCCGCTGCTTGCAGTCCTGGCTGCTCACGAACCAGTGTCAGAGCAAAACCTAAAGCAGGCCCTGCACATGGCACCCATACCAATCCCATGGTTAGGCCAATAATAAACGCAGAAAAAGGATTATCCCGTCCCAACGTTCCTTTCGTCTTTTGCTGCACATTTGTTCCCAATTGCTGAATGCGAGTCGCTATCCATCCACCAACCTCCATCAGTGTAGCCCCGATAGTCTGAGCAATGGTCATCGCAATCCATCCTTTGTCATAAAAAAAGAATCCTCCAGCAATAGCACCGACCAATTGAATATATTTATTATGCGTAAGAAACCCCAAACCAAAGAGCAAGAGAACATAGAATGTTCCGATGCGAATATAATCCGCAGCTTCAATGAATTGACCAAGAACGACCGTAAGCAAAAACGTAAATCCCACAAAGCTCACAAGCATTCCCGCTATGGTAAATAGCGGACGCAGTTTACTGCGCCCTGCAATACTGACTCCTAAAACAATGGGAACCAATGGAAGAATACACGGAAGGAGAATAGTCAGCAGTCCTGCGATAAACATCGTGAAATATAAGCTCATAAGTAGGTAGAGGTACGTATATTACTGAATCAGTGCACGAAGTGCAGATTCCGTAGGAAAGGAGACACGTTGTATTTCTTTTCCATTTCCATCAATATGGATAAAGGTATCTTGTCCTGTAATACTAAACTGTTTCCGTAATTCTATTGCAGTATCATAATCGATTTTATAGACACTACGCGGAAAAGATTCAGCTCCATACCATGATATAAGATTACTATTATTTTGCTTACAAGCAGGACACCACGTAGCGTGAAAAAATAATACAGACTCTTCACCATTTCCAATAATACCATCGCTATATGCGGTATATACCCCTTTAGATTCTGCCTGCACTTCTTCCTCTTGATTACTATCTGACATTTCTTCGTCCTGTATTTGCGTATTATTTTCTGCCTCTAATTTCTTGCGCTGTTCTATTGCATCCATTTGTTGTTGTGGAACAGCAGGATCAATCTCCTTTTGCTGAGTCACAGTCGTCGTATCACACGCTGTTACAGTAAACATTGTTAAAGCTAGTACAGGTACAGAAAGAGGGAGTCGCATGATTATAAAAGAAGAAAATAACAATTGCCACAACTGCCATTGTTGCGAAGCAAAGAAGAAACTACAAGTTTGTTATAAGAAGAATGTGATCTTCCTTACACATTACTGCTTAGAAAGATCTGGTCGTCTTGCCACAACAGACGACGGACAATCCTGTGCAAAGGGACATGCCACGCAATGACGATTGTGTGCGGTGCACACTGCTCTTCCATGTGCCACCATCAGGTGGGATAACGTCGGCCAATCTTTTTTTGGAGTCTGTTTCATCATTTCTAGCTCTATACGGTTTTGATTTTTTGAAGTCGTTAAACCCATTCTATTTAATAACCGAATATTATGCGTATCAATGGGTATACCCTCAACAACACCAAAAGCTGTTGCCAACACAACGGCAGCCGTTTTTCGCCCCACACCACGCAAGGTAAGCATTTCTTTCATGGTCTGTGGCACCTCTCCGTGAAAGTCACGTAGAATGGTTGCAGAAGTCTCTGTGATGGCCGCAGCCTTCATATGAAACGTGCCACAGCTGTGAATATCTTTTTCCAGTTCTTCAATGGGAACATGTAGGTAATCTTGTGGAGTTTTATATTTTGCAAACAAAGACTTTGTGACCTTGTTTACTCTCGCATCCGTACACTGCGCTGCAAGAATGGTCGCCACCAAAAGCTGTAAAGGATCCTCCCAGTCCAACGTACATTTAGCTTCTGGGTATAGTGCCTTCAGTGCTGTGAGCACATAATCAACAGTCATCTTTTTCATAGAGGTATTAAAGCATGTCTGACCAAAGACATGAAATGTTCACGTAAGAGAAACTTGCTAGTAAACGGGTCAAATCTTGCTATAGTCAATCCCCCATGTCTATCCTCTCTACCTTTACCGTATTTGACACAGAAACCACAGGACTAGATCCTCGTAAAGGAGATAAAATTATCGAAATCGCAGGACTGAAGATTGTAAATGGAGAAATCAGAGAAGATATGAGTTTTGTAGAACTAATAAATCCAGAAAGAACCATTCCATGGGAAGCAAAACAAGTGAATAAAATTTCCGATGAAGATGTAGCGTCTTGCCCCACTATCGACCAGATCCTTCCAAAATTCTTTGAATTCGCAAAGGACACGATCCTTGTCGCACATAATGCCAATTTTGACCTTGGGTTTCTGGAAATAGAAAAAGAGCTCTGTTGGGGGTATATGGAAGTTCCTGAATGCCTCTGTACTATGAAGCTCAGTCAAACGTTGTATCCTAGTGAATTTCGACACAATCTTGATGCTGTATCTGCTCGTATGGGTATTCCTATGCCAGAAAACCGTCACAGAGCACTCCCAGACGTCATTATGACCGCTCAGGCGCTACTGAAGATGATTCAAGAGGGAAATATTGAGAGTATGGACCAATTACGTAACATGGCCAGTAAACAGAAGGTAACCGTTTAAGTGGAAATCTAATACAGAAAAAGGCAAAATAAAACCGTATGGCTATTCTTCCTATTATTAAAGGCGAAAATACGGAAATATTGCGAGCAAAAGCTCAGCTCATTCCACAGGTGACGAAAGAAGTCGTGAAGATAATTAACGATATGCAAGATACGGTAAAAAAAGCAGAAGGACTTGGTCTTGCCGCTCCACAAATCGGTAAATCTATTCGTCTTTGTCTGGTGATGATGCATGGAAAAATGACACCGATGATCAATCCTGAAATTCTTTGGTTCTCCGAAGAAACCATTCCCATGACAGAAGGATGTCTCAGCTTGCCGGGTATTGAAGTATTGGTGGATCGTCCAGTGGAAGTGGTTGTAAAATACGTAGACAAAAAAGGGCAGGAGCAAGAGCGCAGAGTGCATGATCTTAATGCAAAAGTTGTACAACACGAAATAGATCACCTTAACGGTGTTCTGATTGTGGATTATTTATAAGGGATACTGGAGTACTGGAGACTGGAATACTAGGGATTGGAGTACTGGGGATTGGAGTACTGGGGGCAAAATTAATGTGCGCTCTTTCGTGTTGATTGGATAAGTCCGGAAATTAATTTTCCGGAACGATTCGCCAATTCCCTAGAGTGTTGTATGCGTTCCGCTGAACATAATCCAACACGGACAGCTATAAGAAGGTGTGCATCTACTTCTGTACATTCTCCTCGAGCAATAACATATTTATGTGCTTTATCTGCATATGTATATCGACCAAATCCTTCAGCAATATTTGCTGCGACACTATTTGCAGCTCTTCGCATTTGAGAAGTAAGCCCAAAACGCTCTTCAGACGGAAATGTACTAGTAAGTACATAAATTTCCTCAATCAATTCCATGGCATATTTCCAAGCATATAAATCTTCATATGTTTTCATAGGTGTATGATTGTACACCAAAATACAAACCACTATCAAACGAATTATCATGAGTATTCCAGTATTCCAGTATTCCAGTATTCAAACACTACCGATATACTCTTCTACATAAACATGCCAGATTTGGAAGTTATCATCGGCCTAGAAGTACATGCCCAAATGAATACCAAAACGAAGATGTTTTGCGGATGTAATAACGATGCATTCGGAAAAGCGCCAAACACCACGGTTTGTCCTATTTGCATGGGACACCCGGGTACACTACCTGCTCCAAATGCTGTCGCTATTGAAAAGGCGATGAAAGCATCTTTGGCACTCAAATGTAGTATCAATCCTGATAATCACTTCGACAGAAAACACTACTTCTATCCGGATCTCCCAATGGGATTTCAAATCTCCCAGTTTGATTTTCCCCTCTCTTCTTCTGGGTCCGTTGTGTATGACCTTATTGACGATGCAGGCAAAGTAACCGATACCAAAACGTGTGGAATCACCAGATTACATATGGAAAACGATGCAGGAAAACTTACACATAGGGGTTCTACAACTCTCTGTGACTATAACCGTGCAGGAACACCGCTTATGGAGATCGTTACCGAGCCAGACTTACGCAACGAACAAGAAGCCGTAGCTTTCGCACAGGAGTTACGACGCATACTCATTGCTATCAATGCATCCGAAGCAGATATGTTTAAAGGAATGATGCGCTTTGATGCATCTATTTCACTCCGTGAAAAGGGAACAGAAAAACTCAATCCTCGTAGTGAGATTAAAAACTTAAACTCTTTCAAAGCTCTCGAGCGCGCGCTTCAATACGAAGAGAAGCGTCTTCGAAAAGAATGGGAGGACAACGGTGGACCTCGAAAAGGAGACATCACCGTAGGATGGATGGACGATGTAGGAAAAACACGCATGCTCCGTGAGAAAGAATCTGCAGATGATTATCGCTACTTCCCAGAGCCAGATATTCCACCTTTGCACTTTGTCCAAGAAGATATCGACGCTGTCGCTTCTACGCTTCCAAAATTACCACGAGAACAAAAAGAGGATTACATACAAATGGGCCTCGACGAAAAACAAGCTCTTCAACTGGTAGATCAAAGTGCGCTACGCGTTATTTTTGATGCTGTTCATAAAAAAACGCAGGATCCGAAAAGAACATCCAGTTTGGTACTCACTCAACTGTTGGGATTTTTAAATGCTACAGAAAAAGAAGTAACAAACGGACCAGATGCAACAGCCATCCTTGAGCTCATTGAAAAGATTGATGATGGAACAATTTCCGGAAATGCTGGTAAAGATGTTCTGCAAAAAATGGTAGAAACAGGAAAAAGCGCCACAGCAATCATTGAAGAGGAAGGAATGCAGCAAATCTCTGATGACTCTTCCATAGAGCAGCTTGTACAAATGGCAATGAACGCAAACCCCAAAGCCATTGAAGACTTTCAGTCAGGTAATGAAAAAGCATTAGGAGCGATTGTTGGATTTGTCATGAAAGAATCCAAAGGACAAGCAAATCCTGCAAAGGTTAATGAGATTCTTAAAAAGAAACTGTAAATTTAATTATCACTTTATTCTTCGCAGTCTTTGAAATCTTTGAAATCTTTTTCTCTATCAAGAAAAAAGTGACAAACAATCAGTCTACTCGACTCATATACTCCCCTGATTCTGTATTAATTTTTAACTTGTCTCCTTCATTAATAAATAAAGGAACATTGACCGTTGCACCACTTTCAAGAGTGGCAGGCTTTGTTCCTCCTGTTGCAGTATCCCCTTTTACACCTGGAATAGTTTCCACAACTTTTACTTCGATAGTAGAGGGAAGGTTGATACCAATAGGCAAATCGTCAAACACCATGGCATCAAGCTCTTGCCCTTCAGACAAAAACTTAGCGTCATCTCCAATGGTATCACTATCCAATTCAAATTGATCATAAGATGTCAGATCCATAAACGTAAATGTATTTCCGTCACCATAAAGGTATTGAACTTTGCGATACCCCACATCTGCAGGCTCTAACTTATCATTACCCTGAAAGGTTTTCTGGATCACTGAACCCGTCTTTAGATTTTTCATTTTTGTTGCCATACAACCACCCTGACGAGCAGCTTTAGAAAACTGATTCCATGTAATAAGATAGGGATCTCCATCGATCACTACTGCTCGGCCTTTTTTGAGTTCTGCAATAACGTACATATTTCTCTATTATAATACCTGCATTTTATAGATTCGCACCTGCATTTTCCCATCGTAATTTTACGATCTCCTTATAGACCCTATCTGGGAAATCTTCTGGACCTTCAGGAAGAACCTGAGCCAATCGACGTAAAATACGTCCCTGATCTGGGTGCCCTTCTAAAGCCTTCACCTCCGAAATAAACTGATTAATACGCGGCTGTGTCATATGGTAAAGGAAGATTTTCTCTCTGATACCCATAACAATATTCATAATTTCGTCCTCAGATAAGACAACAGTAGAAGTATCCCTTGGAGGAGGAAGGTATATTGCTGTTTCACTAAGTAGTTCCGAATCAATCTCCACACCTCTCTCGTGTGCTACCTGCAAAGATGTTGCAAGGAACGAAAGCAATGTCTTTGCTTCTTTGTACATAGAAGGCTTCATTGCTGTCTGATCGTTTTGTAAATTTAAAAGGTATGGCTGCATATCCGACCATACTGCCTCAACCAAATCTGTACGCCCCTGGTCCATAGCCTTTACCAAAACAGCAAGTCCATCCAAAAGAAGAGTTCCTTGAGCATGATCTTGTGTTGGCAAATCCGCACTGGTTTCTAAAACAGTTTTTGTAATACGATAAGAATCGTCTCCTGGTTGAATGGCAGAGTATTGCGCAGCACTTCCTGCAATAGCACGTTCAACAAGATACTGTGCAAAGTCTCCATCTTTATAATCATCTGAAATGGTTTGCAAGGCAGTCTTGTATTCAAGCAAAGCAGTATCTGCTTCTTCTTCTTCGTTTTCATTGATAAGTGCTGCTGCTTCGTTTAATCGTGTCTCTGCAAGTTGCAGACGCTTTTCAACACGTGTTTGGTCGTCAAAAGTCATCATAACATCCATCAGTTCTGCAAAACGTTTCACAGGATACAAACGGGAAGTAGGGAGTATACCCGCCTGAGAAATACGCCGCTCATGTTGCTGCTGAGCAATGCCGTCCCTATGTACCGCATCACGTTGTAAATTCTGACTTGCCCACGTGTATTGATACCACTTATTTGGAATCTTTTTTACAAGAGCAACGGGATTACCTTCTACAAGCTGTGTGCGTTCTCCAGATGTAAGATATATATCCTCTCCATTACGCGTAACTGTTGCACTGCGATCATATACGTCAATATCTACAACATCATCCTCAGCTATAGATACACTCCCCTTATTGACCGTGATGTCTCCATAACTACTAGAAACAGTTAGTCCAGGAAGCTGAGCAGGAACGAGTCCTTGTATCCAAATTTTTCCAGTGTATAACGTAATAATCGGCTTCGTACTTGTTGCAACATCAAGACGAGCAAGTAAATCATCAATATGTACAGTGGTATCTTCTGCCAAGCGTATGACACCATCATCATGAAAAATAATACTAGCTTCTCCATCATGTGTTCGTAGGATCATATCAGGTTCGAGTACCATTTGTTGGTCTACTGTCTGCCACACTCCATCGATGGAAATAGAAACTTCACCACGCGTAGGTAATAAAAGCACTTCGGACTTCGCAACAGTAGGAGATGCCATAAAGAGCATTGGACTTGCTTGAACAATCAAAGCAAAGAGTGCAAAAGATGCTGTCCATTTTAACAATACAGAGCCACGAGCTTCAGGATGGATAGGCTCTAGTCCTTTCAGTCGATGCAAAAGACGGTCTCGTAATGTAAGACGAAAGGATTCCGATGGAGTAAGTGACGTTTTTACTTCATGTAATGCTTCTGCAGTGATGCGTCCTCCAATAGGTGCGATACGATTCCATATCGTCTTTTGCAGGTCTTTTTTTGGTACCAAATCACGCTTTAAATCTGCAAATACGGCGTCTCCACTGGAGATACGATTATGCATCGAACGCTCTATACGACGCTTTACCTCTGCATTTGGTTGCAGATCTTTACGGAGGCCAGAGAAGAGAGATTCAAAGTTCATGTAATAGTTATAACGATAGTTTTTGGCTTCTGTTACAAATTAAGTGGAATAAGCTGCGCGATATTCCTGCATATTTTCTGGCAGAACATTTTCTAGCTTTTTCAAAGCCCTATGCTTCAAAATACGGACAGCACCTTCTGTAAGGTGCAATACCCGAGCAATCTCGCTATGAGGCAAATCTGCCATATAAGAAAGAAGTAAGACTTCTCTATAACGATCTGGAAGCAGATCTAGTCCAGAATTAACAATACGAAGCATATCGTCACGTTCCACCTTTGTCGTAGCCTTATTAAATATATCTGTATCAGCCAAAGTTTCTGGAACCTCTTCAAACCCACGATGCGTACGATACGCGTCAATAACGGTATGACGAGCAATGCGAAAAAGCCATGCTGCAAATGGAACATTTTTTCGTGCTTTATAGGTATGCAGCTTTTCCCATGCTTTTACGAAGATATCTGCAACAAGATCTTCTGCAACTTCTGCGGGAACACGGAAGGCTGTATAGCGATATACCTGCAAAAAATACATGTCGTATACTTTTGCAAAAGCTTCGCTATCACCTTCCTTCGCACGGCGTACGTATTCAGGAAGCGCCAATGATGCGGCTGTTGCTTTACTTTCCATATACACGCAGATTCTATCATATAAACGATAAAAACCAGTGATTGTTACTCTAGTCTTCGAGTATTTTGAACAAATTTTGTATTCAATAAATCCACCTCTTGCCTACTCCCATTCAATAGTACCAGGTGGTTTATGGGTAAGGTCTTGAAATACGGCATCTATGCCATCAAGAGAAAGTAAAGTTTTTGTCATATCGGCAAGAACATCACGTGGAAGCACAACGGCATTAGCCGTCATTGCCTCCTGGCTTTCTACAGGCCGAAGCACAATAGACTGCCCTCCTTCAGAGGTGCCAAATGGCAAAAGAACAACAGGAAATTGCCATATTTTCTCATATAAACCTGCATCACTCATTTTTGTATGCACAATGGCATCTGCTTCACGTAACAAATTTGCACGCTCTATGGTGATGTACCCTGGCGTAAAGATGAAATCAGGTATCTCCGCATGAGACGTACACATCAACACTCTGTTAAATGCCTGAGACTGGTTTGGAATAGATGTTGCCAATTTCCAACACTGCTCGTCTGGGTATTGATCTTGAGAAAATAAAGAGACAGCATGACGGTAACTCCGTCCGTCTCCCTGTACACCTACAGACTGCACGGGTAACGCCGCATGTGTCATAGGGATATCTGAAGAAATATCTGGAGAAGACGGCTCTGTCGCACATAAAATGCGAACACCCAGACCCGGTCCTGGAAACGGATGTCTCCATACCAAGTCATGTGGTAATCCGAGCTCTTCCCCAAGTAGTCGTACTTCATCTTTATACAATTCTCGAAGTGGTTCTATGACCAATCCTTCTTCCATCATTTTTTGTATCGCCTCCACACGGTTATGATGCGTTTTGATTTTATCGGCATTTTTCGTCTCCCCTGTTTCGATGGTATCGGGGTAAATGGTTCCTTGTCCCAACATCCATCCATCCTCCATGTTCAAACCCATTTCTGCACTCACACGTTTTTGTACAGACAGAAATGCATCACCGATAATATGTCTCTTTTGTTCTGGTTCATAGACATTTTTCAATGCATCAATAAAATAGTCAGATGCATCTTCGATGCGTAAATTATCAATACCCAGATCATCAAACGCACGACCGATCATCTCCACTTCACCTTTGCGCATCATGCCCGTATCTACCAAAAGCCCTTGCACACGGTCGGTACCCAAAACTGTATTGAGCAATACAAAGGCAACAGTGCTGTCCACACCACCAGAAACCAACATAAACACTTTGCGGTCTCCCACTTCTTTGATGATTGCATCACCAACGTGATCCACAAAACTATCTATTCCCCATGGGTCTGCGTCACACTGTGAAACGAAGTTTGCAATCAGCTCTTGTCCATATTCGCTGTGCACTACTTCCGGATGAAACTGGACACCATAGAAATCTCGCTTTAGATCTGCAATAAAGGCATTGGTACAGTCCTGCGACGTTCCAATACGTTCAAAATCTTTGGGTAGAGCTGTTACTTCATCTCCATGACTCATCCAAACAACAGATTCCTCTGGGATACCGTCAGCCACTTTCCACTTGCCACTTTCCACTTTCAAATTCGCCCGTCCATATTCTTTTGTTTTCCCTTGCGTCACTTCACCACCCAAAGCATGCACCATCCACTGTAATCCGTAGCAAATACCAAGCACAGGAATGCCGAGCTCAAATATGGCAGGATCCCCCTGCGGACTCCCTTCTCCGTACACACTCTGTGGGCCACCAGACAAAATAATTCCTGCTGCATTTTTCAGCTCTTCGGCAGGAGTATCCGCATCTTTGATCTCGCTATACACACCACATTGACGCACTCTACGAGCAATAAGATGGGCATACTGCCCTCCGAAATCTAGTACGACAATGGATTTTTGATGTTCCATGGACACAGTGTACGAATACCACTTCATTTGGGCAAATGAAAAGCAATTATATGAAGAATGACTGCATTCATATAGAGAGAAATCTGTGTAGTATTTGACTTTTGGCTACCAGAGGAGTGAAATAAGCTACTATGTCATATGAAACAATTCTTCCACAGTTAAATGCACAGCAAGAAACAGATAAGCCGAATCTCTTGAAGGATTATGTTTCATGCGTTCAAGATCCAAAAAGCATGCATGAAAATATTTCTGCAATTCACAATAAAAGCTTAGCACTACAAGATGTTTTAAAGGCTCAATCTATTACTCAGCAAACGATCATTCATATTTTTGACGCACTAAATACAGAATACAAAGATGTAACTCCCGATGATATTGCTGAAGATGTATTAGAGCAATTAATACAATTCCGAGACGCACACAGAATGTGTACCGCAAAACTTCTGCTCATCGAGAATTCATCTGAACAAAATATGCAGAATATTATCGACGGAGCAGATGGTAATATCCGTATTGTCTTTTAATAATTCTCATCTACACATGTCTACTCCCGAACAACCACAAGAAAAACAAGAGCAGCCAGCCGCAGTGGAATACAGCTACAAAACAGATATTGCAATACTGATTCGATCGGTATCGAAAGATACACATGAAGATATTCTCAATACACTGACTCAAGAAAAAGAGGCTTCGAAGATCTGTGCAATGGAAATGGGGATCACACTGGAAGAATCTATTGCTGAACAGCAAAAGATAAAACCAATCTATAAAAATGTATTGGGTCGTCTGCAAGACGGAGAAAATGCGGAAGAAACCATTCAAATATGTATCGACATAATGGGGCAACACATGCGCTCTACTGCGTGGAACAATTTAATGAACAAAAAATACGAAGAACAGGATTTTGAAATCCCCGAAGAGGAATCCGATGGTGATATAATCCTTGGCTCAGAAGAGCCGGCGGCAAAAGAAAAACTACCGCCTCCTAACTTCGAAGAGATTCAGAAAATGACAAAAGAGAAATAATATACACATCCCTCTCTTATAATTATGCTTGCCCCCAGACAGCCACAGAAAAGTCCAAAGCAAGAAACTCTTATGGAATACAGCTATACAACAAGTATTGCCCTGATTATTGATGCAGTCTCAGAAAGTACATATCAAAAGATAGTAGATGTACTGGAAGAAGAAAGAGAAAAAATAACAACACTCGCAAAATTAATGAATTTGACACAGAATGAGGATTTAATCGAACAGGAAAAAATAGCAAAAGAATATCAAAACATTCTGCAACGTTTGAGAAAAGAAGGTAAGTCAGAAGTACAAATGAAAGAATATACTTTGATAGCAAGCTTACATCTGCTTTCTACTGCTCATAATAATTTTATAATTGAAAAAAATAAATCTTCTACTCTCGACGAAGTGCACTAAATGACACAGCCAAAAGAATCATAATAGAAAGACTCACTGCACTATCCTCCCATGCATGCAAAAAGAGTGCTGCAACAGACACTCCAATAAACGGTAGTATTGCTGTACTTCCTTTTGGAGAACGCAGAATCATCAAAATAACAAATGCGATAAATAATACCATTCCTAGCAACCCCATCTCTACTCCTATTTGCAGATACCAGTTTTCTGGCAATATAGGACACTGACATACACGGTCTACAGGCTGTACTTGGACGTCACCTCTAAATACACACAGGTTCTGTCTATCTTGTGCCCACGTTACGTCTGCACCTTCTGGAAGATGTACACAGGCATCACTCACCCTGTTGCTCGCAGGACCTGCAGAACCAAGACCAAGACCAAACGGATGTGCTTTTATCATTCGCATCGCTTCTAATGGTCGGTCTATATGGTTCTGAGTGGAAACAGACCGTGCGATAATACCCGGTGCATAGGAATACAACACAACTGCTGCAAGAAAAGACGCCACAAAGACTCCTCCCAAAGCACGAAAAAAGAGTTTACGTGGAACACTTCTCCATAACACCATAATAAAAATTATGCCTGATGCAATCCACGCAGCACGGGAAAAAGTGAGAAGTATGGCAACAAATATAATCACGGCGATGGTATACCGTCGACGAACAAGAGCAATACTCCACGGAAGCAATAACCACATACCCAGCTGATTGGGTCCACTCATGGTACTTTGCATTCTATGAATACCTAAAGATTCTATCTGCTGAAATGCAGCCAAAGGACCACCCGGAACATACAGAGAATGCAGATCGCTATACCCAAAGAAAGTAAAAATCGCGGAAGATGCAAAAAGAGAAACAAATCCTAGAATAGCAATAACGCCCCCTAATACGAGCAGCAACTTTTGCACGACCTCCTGAAAATCAGTTGACCATGATACGCGTCGCAACAGAAGAAAGGCAATCAGCGGAACAAAATCATATTTAAAACCAAGAAGAAAGTGGAAAGTGCCCGCCCGTGCCGGATCGGACGGGGAAAGTGGAAAGTGGAAAAAGAAGAGAAGAAAAGACAAAATGATCAAACTCAGAATCAACATATCTAAAAGATCTACCCTCAAAAGACTCCGTCTTTTCTGAAAAATCTCTATACAAGCAATTCCGAGAATAATACCCAATATTCCTTCTTTCCATAAGCTCAACGCTGTTAACGGCGCATTGTTCGCACCCAACATCAGCTTTGTTCCAAACGTAACAAGAAACGCATGAAACGGAAGAAAGGCCATTAAAAGAATGGTCAGACATTGGCGAAGAAACTGGAACATAAATAGTATTATGTATTAAGTATTATGTATAGCGTATGCGAAGTCATACAAAATACAATATACGAAATACACTATACTATAAACCAATTCTCTCCTCTTCTGCTCGGAAGATTTCCCCTTTAGACAACACATCTTCCACAGCGTCTATACACTTGCTACTAACATTCTCTCCGTAGATCTTCGGAGCATTGCGCATTTCTACATTATCCCACGCGTATTCCACCATACTTTTTATGAGCTGGGCATCGATAGGAGGAGCAATAAGGTTTCCTCCATTAATAGCAGATTCTGGTCTGTCGGAACCAAAACGTAACGTTACACACGGCACACCCATCACATTCATTTCCTCCTGCATAGAACCGCTATCTGTAGCACAGACAGCTGCTTTGCTCATGGCAGCAATCACGTCTTTGTATTCTGCCCATACAGGAGAATACACAAAATTATCATATTCTTTTGCCATGCGTTCCACCTCTTCTTTCAGGCCAAAATTCTCCAAGGCAGACTCTGTTTTAAACAGAGAAATAAGCAGAACCTTCTTACCATCTTCTATCAAAGACTTCATAGCATCGTAAATGGCTCTGAAACGCTTCTCACTAGAACAGTTTTCACCACGATGAATACAGAATCGTACAAAGTTACCGTCTGCCAATTCTGGATGTTTTTCGAAAATGGAGGAATCTGCCGACTTACTGATCGCTTCGTGTGTGGCGTCTGCAACAGAATTACCGACTACAAAAATACGATCATCACAAAACCCTTCACCTAAAAGGAATTCTCTATCTAGCTCTACAGGCGCAAGATGCACTCCTGTTCCTGCTTCCGCGCAACGTGTATTGAACTGTTCTGGAAATGGCTCTTGGCTCCCACGTTCCCAATTATTTTTATCCTGTAAAAAAGTGTGCCACGCGCTGCAGTCAAACCCGTCGTCGCCCAATCCAAATTCGCGAAACTTTGGCGTTAATGTGCGAATACCAGCCTCTACATGTACAGAGGCCGCTCGATGACAAAATGCTGCATTTGCCGCTGCCATAGCAGTAGTGGTATCTCCATGAACATAAGGAATAACGGTCTTTCCATGACTTTTCAGCTCACCAATAACGTAGCCTAGCCGTCCGATAATCTGACTAACAACTTCGTGTGCCGCACCTCGTACATTCAGATTAAAGTCTGGCTCTACCCCAAACTCTTTCAGCATTCCTCCAGATAAGTTTTCATCATAATGTTGACCAGTATGGCCAAGAATCACCAAGTGTCCTCTATTCTTTAATTCTCTGTACAGTGGAATCTGTTTGATAATATCAGGCTTTGTCGCAATCATAATCAAATGAATATGCACAGATCGTTCTGCTGCAATCTCATCGTAAAACGCCTCGGAGTGATAGGTGATCTCCTGCATAATGCCCACATAGAATAGCGAAAAATCAAGTAATGAACAGTGATTCACTGTTCGTTTTATACTCTACCCTCTTCGACGTTTTTCTTTTCAAGTGAAGCACCTTTCGTCACAATGCCTTCTACCTGCATAACAGAGTGATGGGAGACTTTCTCTCCGTCGAAGTGATACACATATGGAGTACATAAGCCAATCTCCAAAGATGCGGTACTCTCTGGTGTTAACGCTTCCAAATTTTTTACAATGGGCCTTAAGCTATTTCCATGAGCTGTGACAATCACCGTTTTTCCTGCTGCTAAATATGGCAAAATATAATGCTGAAAAAAGGGCCACGTCCGACGTTCACAATCTTCCATACTTTCTCCATTCGGTGGACGTGTAAAGAAATCTCTACGCCAGAGTTGTACCTGCTCTTTCCCATGTTTTTGTACAGTTTCTGCTTTATTTAAACCTTGCAAATCACCGTAATTTCTTTCGTTTAATGCAGAATCCGCAATAACCTCAGGGTTTTGTTTCAATGTATTCAATACAATATCCAGTGTTGCGCTGGCACGTTCTAAGCGTGAAGTGAATGCAATATCAAAAGTAAAATCGCTCAAAGCTTTTGCCGCCAATGCAGCATCTTTCATTCCCCTTTCCGTCAGTGGAACATCTGTCCATCCTGTAAAACGATTTTCTAGGTTCCATTGTGACTGGCCATGCCGAAGAGCAATAAGTGTTCCCATACAAAAACAACAGTACCAATATTTCTTCTTCAATCCAAATTTTGCTATACTACAAATCTGATGGACATCCGCAAGCTTCCACGTCGGCACTTCTTACACACGGTCGTGTGGGGTGTGGTTGCCAGTCTTGTTGTTGTAGGAGGAGCTGCAGGGGTCGGCAGAGCAACAATAAATTTGCGTAGCGCACTTACCGATAAACCCGACATTGCCATCTACCTTCTGCTTCCAGAAGAAGAAATTGGGAAAACGACTCTTCTGCGAGAAGAGGAAAATGAAAGAGACTATCTTGCAGAAACAAAAGATGGCCAGAAATTGATTATCCTCAAAAAAGGCGAGAAAGAATGGTATGTCTCAAGTGTGGAACCACTTCGAGAGTAAAACACGTATCGGAAAGACGATAACAGCATTACCTATACGCCCAATACGTGAAGGCTGTTGAAAAAAACGCCATAACCATTCTAATCCCATGCGTCGCATCCACAACGGTGCACGCTTGATGGCTCCTGCCAAAAAATCAAACGTACCACCAACGCCAATGGCGATACGAACAGATGGTAAATTGGGTAAATACTGATGAATCCATAATTCCTGAGACGGAGCACCATACGCGACAAACAATACAGACGCATCCGAAGCGTTGATCTTTGCGATAATCTCTGGTGCATCATTTTCGTTGGGACTACCTTCATAGGTACCAGCAATCACTAAATCTGGATGTAAATCCTGTAAAGATTTTGCCGCTTTTTGCGCAACGCCATTTTTTCCGCCCAGCAAAAAAACAGACTGCGTACCCGCAAGCCTTTTACAGAGCATTTCTGCAAAGTCTGCACCAGGAACCCGCTGTGGAAGACGATCTCCTAGGAAACGTGCCGCAAGCAAAACGCCTGTGCTATCTGGAATATTCAGTGATGTGTTTCGTAAAACAGTTTTCAAAGCGATATTTTCCTGTGCAAGAAGAATGATTTCATTATTCGGTGTCGCAATATGATGTTTCCCTCCTTCGTGTATAAAAGAAAGTGTGACACGTAGTGCTTCATTCATAGTAACTGCATCTATGGGTATACCGAGGATCTGTACACGCTTCATGGGGGCATTCTACCTGAAAAAACAGGAGAAACCCTAGTCTGTTCTTGCATTATTCAAAAGAGAAGATCACTATTTCGCTCATGAAAAAAACAAATCCAATTATGCGCATCGCATTGCCAACTCTTTTTTTTGGGGTACTCATTTCTATACTATTTTCACAGACAAATTCCGCACCAACGACAGCAATGACTATTATTGTTCAAAATCCAACACTGTCAGTGCAACAAACACCTGAACCCAAAGATCCATTACCATCCTGTAATATCAACTCTGACTGTCCTCTACCAACAACATACTGCTTGAACCATCAATGCACAGAGTTAATCGATCCACTATGTGCATGTAGCCAGCCACAAATACTGCGTTGTGCTGAAAAAAGCGGACGTGCACGCTACCTCTATTGTTCAACAGGCTGCGCTGAATCTGATAAAGGAACGGTCTGTCAGTAAAGAAAAATGTACGCTACACTGCAGTTATGAAGAAAAAATTGTATACATTAGCATTTGTTGCACTTTTGTTTGCGGGATGCACTATTGTGACACCTCAAGAGCAAACAGAAATCACGTCGCAACAGCAAGCAGAACCTATACATGAAACAGGGGCAGATGTAACAAAGTTAAATTCGGAGCAAAATATTGTTGAACGTTTATTGCCGACAGGTTTTATAGAAATTGGTGACCGAAATGCGCCAATCGTTTTGATGATGTTTACAGAACATCATTGCAGATACTGCAAAGATTTTTTCATGGATGATTTTCCAAAACTGTATAAAGAGTTTATCAATCAAGGTACCGTACGATTGCAAATTGGGATACTGCCACTACACAAATATGTAGACAGTGAAGCAGCCGCTATTACTTTGCTATGTGGAGCAATGCAAGAAAGAGGCATTCCCATGCACAAGCTACTATTTGAACTGGGTGCCAAAGACAAAGATGTACAAATGAGCCTTGCGCAAACTTTAGAACTCGACACTGCACTATTTACACAGTGTTTAGATAGTCCAGATACAGCTCGAACAGTAGAACGAGAAAAATCATTCGCACGAAGTCTGGATGTTACTTTGGTTCCCACATTCTTTTTGAACGGAGAAAAGTCTGTCGGTCTTCCAGACTATGTGGATTTACGATCCATGATCGAAAAAAAACTACAGTAACTTTGTCACACGCAGAAGCTTGACCCTATTTCCTGCACCGGAAAGCATACGGACATGATTTTTAGGTACACTAAATTCCTGTGCTAAAAATCGCATAAGTTCAGCATTTGCCTTACCTCCTTCGGGCACCGCTGCAATGTCTATCTTGATACTCTCATCATCCATAATAGATTTCACTATTGTTTTAGGCATTCCAGGACGCACTCGCACGTAAAATTGTACAGATCCATTGTGCCGAAAATTATCAATCAACGTACTGAGCATGTAAACAGAATATCATAATAGCACCCCCTCTTCCCTTTCGAGAAGAGGAGGCATCTGTTTTGACCATGAAATTTACTTCGGTAAATCTAAATCGGGATGGGCAAGCCGAAAACCATTAGCAAACCCATCATGATATCCGACAAGAACATCACTGTGATCAAATAGACTACCCTCTTCGGGTGGATCTATAAGACCGCGGACTCCGTCGTAAAATCCCGCTCCGTACCCGATAAAGCCAAGCTCTTCGGGTGAAAAGTGGGTCCACCATGGCTGATTACTTCCTGTAATCATTCCAATACTCCTTGTAAAGATCAAAACATCAGCCATTTGTCCACAAATGGCACTATTTTTAGTGTAGCTCCACTTTCAAATACGTCAACTAATCTTTACAATTATACTCTCTTTATTCGTACTTCTGTGTTCAATTTCTCTAAGGCTTTTCCTCCTAATCGAATAAGCAGCTCTAAATGAGCTTTATTATACTGCCCTTCTGCAGTATTTTGCTCCTCAAATTGCACCAACTCTTCTTCATTATTTAAATACTCCTCAATTAACATAAGATCTTGCTGCAATGAATGCTGACATAATACATCATCAGGGTTCTTTACTGCTTTTATATTACTCAGCGCACATTCAAGTTCTTCTTTGATTTGTTCATCAAAATCAAGGATGGAAAATTGTGAAATAGCCTTTTTTGCCTTTTCAACAACAAGAGAAATACTGTCTGAGCGTAAGCTATGAAAATTATCAATACAAACAATCTCCGCCTTTGTAAGGCGTCCAAGTAACTTTCTGATTGTGTACATTGCATCAAAAAGACCAGATAAGTCACTTACAGAAACTGGCTTCGCTTCAGTGCTCTCTGTTTTGTTCACCAAATCCATATATGAACGTAATTCATTGTATGGCGCATTATGATTCATAGAAGACATAGAAAGCTATATTGGCAAATCTCCAATAAAAGAACAACTGTTTTTTACCCCAAATTCCGCTTTCTCCACTTTTCAATTTCTGCATGATGTCCAGAAAGCAGTACATCTGGAACAGGAATGTCACGAAAGACATCCGGCCTTGTGTAATGTGGATATTCTTTTTGACGATTGAGCGCAGCGGAATAGCTCTCTTCATGTGCAGATTGTTCTTTGCCAAGTACCCCTGGAATATGTCTGGCTACCGCGTCAACAAGAACCATAGCAGGAAGCTCTCCTCCTGTTAGAACATACTGTCCAATGGAGATCTCTTCATCGATCCATCCTCCGTCAATAATGCGCTGATCAATCCCTTCGTAATGTCCACATAACAGTAAAAGCCAATCATGTTTCTGTGCCATACTTTCTACCTTTTCTTGCTTGAGTACTTCTCCACGGGCTGACAGATAGATCCTATGTGGCTTCTCTATACCACTTGCACTTGCCGTTATATTTTCTATCGCAAGAACCAATACATCCGCTCTCATCACCATTCCAGCCCCCCCACCATAGGGCTCGTCATCAATCTGACGATATGAACCGATTCCATATTCTCGAATATCATGCACATGAAGATCAAGAAGATTATTGTCACGTGCACGACCAAGAATGGACTCTGTTAGAGGCCCTTCGAACATGCCTGGAAAAAGTGTCAAAATATCGATTCGCATACTATGTATGTATATCGTATATTGTATTGCGTATATATGCCAAAAATCTCTATTCTCATTCCGACGCATAAACCCAATTCTCTGCACCTTACAGAGGCGTTGGAGAGCTTACGTGCACAAACAGAAACCGACTGGGAGTGTATTATTTGTGACGAACCAACAGAAACCGATACACATGCCATGATTATGGAGTACCTAGTGGATGAGAGGATTCAATATTTTCGTAATGAAAAACCCCTTGGTATCGGAGGAAACTGGAACCAATGTATAAAAAAGGCCAACGCTCCACTGCATGCCTTCTTATTTCAAGATGATGTCTGGGAACCCAAATACCTGGAAACAGCTTTGGGCATTTTGGAAAAACATCATACCGTTGGTTTTGTTTCGATGAATCATCGCTACCAGCATGACGATGACCTTTGGACAAAAGATGGGTATGAATTACTTGATAAAATCAAAGATAAAGTTTTGCGTGAGGGTATTTGGAAGAAGGAGGAGTTCTTAAAAATGTGGCTTGAACGTAACATGCATCCAAACCTCATTGGAGAACCATCTTTTGTCGTGATGCGTAAATCACTTATTGAAAAAGTGGGAGCATTCGACGAAACCATGGTGCAATTTCTGGACGTAGAATACTGGCTGCGTTGTTTGCAAGAGTCAGACTGGTACTATGAACAATCTTCTCAAGGGGCATTTCGCATTCACTCCAGTGCAGCTAGCTTTCAAAATAATTCATCAGGAAACGGTCTCTATGACCGCCTAACGTGCTATGAACGACTCATAAAAACTCTACGCGGTCCCATGAAAAAAGTAGCAATTACCTCCCGCAATAGATCTCTAGAAGACATGATCAAAAAATTCCTTGTCCGTGTAAAAGGACGAAAGGGACTCAGCAGTAAAGGAAAAGGACAAGTTGTTCGCTTCGCACTCTTTCATCCATTCGTGACGACAAGAGCTTTTGTAAAAGTATTGTACAGAAAGATATTTTTCTAATTATTCTCAAAGGTATTCGGAACTTCAAAAATACGCTCAAACAATGCAGTAAATATTGCCTTGCAATCATCAAAGTTTACCCCTGGCCTCAATTGTCCATCTGCTGCTATAAAAGCTAAATTATAAAGCAATGAGTAAAATGCATCATCAATTTCAACAATCTTCCATTGATATTCAGGAAAAAGCTCTTTTGTAACATTTCTCCACTGACGTTCAGAAAATTCGACCGTTTTAATATTATTATCTTGCAAAAAGTAACGTAATAAAGTTGCAGCTAGCCTTTTATTACCATTGCTAAAAGCATGTCTATGAGACATAGAACAAAACAAATATGCAGATTTTTGTGCAAAATTTATATAATAATCATCTCTTTTTACAAAAGTTAAAATTGTATTAAGAATCGACATCCCGTCCTTCGACTGTTCATAATCAGGTGCATGCTCTGCATACTGCAAATGATTCCTAATATAGGGGAAGCATCTATTTATACAATCTTGTAGTTCTAAATAAGCAATAGCCATACCACTTATCTTACTCTTTCGAAAGCTCACGGAGAAGCTTACCAAAATTATCATCACGACCTTGGTCTAAGTCCTCAAATCCTTTAGTTTTTTCAGTATTAGCTAATGTGTTTAGTGTGCGAATACTTCTTGCATCAACACGCTGAACATCACTACTACGCCGATGATTGTGACAACCAAAATGGTGCATAGCTTTTGTAAACAATCGAATCATATGGGTCGGGGAAGTAAATGTCCAGAGTCATATCATTTTAACATAAAATTGATTAATTAGCAATTAAACGGCCATATTGAACTTAAAAGTTATATTTCTACACAAACTCCTTCATCAAATCACTGACATCGGTGATCTTTACCTCTTCAACTGGAGTCGTTTTGATGTTATGACGTGGGGAAAGACGCTCATAGAAATGCGGAATGTCTTCTGTTTTATACAGTATTCCACAGCCGACACGTTCTGCAGTATCACAGGCAATTTTTCTTCCTGCATCCAAGTCTGACGGATCATGCCCTTCTGTATTGGCATCATAACAATGTTCCAAAAGCCATTCATGTGATGCAAATTTGTTGTATGTCGGACAGGCTTGTAACACATCAACAAATGCAAAGCCTCTGTGGTTGATTGCCTCTTTAAAGACACGTGTCATCTGTGGGATATCTCCACTCCATGTCCGTGCAACGAAAGTAGGCTTTAGAGAAAAGATAAAATCCATCGGAGAAATGGTGTCTTCGGGAATACCATTAGGAGACGTATTCATTGGCTGATTTTGCCATGTTAAAGAACTCGCTTGTCCTTGGGTTAGTCCAAAGTTTGCATTGTTATGCAGTATAAAAGTAATAGGATAATGACTGCGAATACTATGCACCAAATGGTTCACTCCTTCGGAAAAACTTGCACCATCTCCTCCAAATGCAATCACAGGCATAGTAGGATTCGCCAATTTTGCACCAGCTGCCAATGGTAAAACACGTCCATGCAAACCATGAATACGATAACCAAGCATTTTGTCGGACATATTTCCATGACATCCGATGTCAAAACATAAAAGTACCTCGTGTGGAGCAATACCAAGATCTGTCAGTGCACGTTTTGCCGCTGCCATGATGCCGTAATCTCCACAGCCATCACACCACGTACACTCTGTAGCGCACGTATAGTCATGAACAGAAGGGCCGTTGGAATCAAGAGGAATGCTCATGTAGGGTTAGGAAAAGTTCATTGTTACTATCTTTTTTTGCAACTCATCCACAAAGAATGGTCGTCCATCGTATTTCAAAATCTGTTGATCAAAAGTGATTCCACTTTCCATCTTGATGAGCTTTGCCAGCTGTCCTTGATACGTACTTTCTACAAACACTGTTTTCTTTGCAAGAGCGGCATACTTTTTCAGCCAACCTGTTTTGAGTGGCCATAGGTATGTGTAATGCATATAGACAATTTTAAGACTGGGGTCTTGAGACTGGAGTTCTTTCATAGTGTCAAGAATACATCCTTTATTACTCCCCCAACTCACGATCAAAATATCCATACTCAAATCTGTCGTCTCATTACTCAAAACTTTACAAGTATTACCATCAACAATATACATATCAGGATGAGGAAGTGCTGCTTTTAGTGTTTTCATTTTCTTCATACGCTTGTCCATTTGTGCGATAGCATTTTCTCCACTTTCATCTACATTTCCCGCAGCATCATGTTCATCCCCTTGTGCATTATACGTTGCTGCTTTGCTACCAGGTAACCATCGAGGAGAAACACCACCCTCTGCAAGAGGATCGTAACGGTCGGTACTTTTTAGTTGATCCAGCTCTTTTTGATCCGTCACGATGCCACGCTTGAGTTTTGCTTTTTTCATATCATATGGCGGCTGCATAAAGAGCCCCTCCGCAATATGTTTATCTGTCAGTACCGTAACAGGTAGCTGATACTCTTCAGCGTAGTTAAAGATGTCCGGCATCAATGTGAAGGAATCCTCGGCATCACTCACCGCCGCCACTAAACGTGGATATTCTCCATGTGAACCGAAGATAGAAAGAAGCATATCCCCTTGTCCACTCCATGTAGGAAGACCTGTAGAAGGCCCCTGACGCATTGCCAGTACCATAACAGATGGATTTTCAATCATTCCATTGAGTGACAATGTTTCACTCATGAGGTCGTATCCTCCACCAGACGTAGCGGTAGCAGCGCGTGTCCCCATATGCATGGCGCCACTGACCATTTGAATAGCAGTGATCTCATCTTCTGCCTGTTTCACTACCATGCCTGTTGTATTTTGTTTTTTAGCAATATAAGACAAAAGAGGAGACGCTGGCGTCATGGGATAACCTGCATAGAGGCGACATCCTGCATGGATCATTCCCATACCCATTGCCTCACTTCCTGTGACAAGTAAGTCATCGCTGCGTTTGGCATCTGCTGCAGGTAATTGCAACTCACTATCCGCCGCTTCCGTTTCTTTAAATGCTTTTCCTTCATCAATAAATGCATAATTCATTTCGAGAATCTTATCCCCCTTATGTCCGAACTGTTCTTTGACCATATTTTTTAGCTCCGAGAAATCCCTACCCAAAAGTCCCCAGACAACAGAGGTCACTAATACATTTCCTACAATGGGACGAGCATTAAATTTCTTCAAAATCTTTTCCATTGGAAGATACAACACGGTGATATTACGCTCTTCAAACAATGTTGTGTCTGCATCGGAAAACTTCCAACTCGGAATAAGATGCAACAAGATACCATCTTGTTTTAGTACATCTAGGTCTGTTTTGAGCCCCGCATAGTTCAGACATACCAAGATGTCGGTGTGTGTCTCACTGCTTTCAATGTGCGTATCGGCGATATCTAATTGGTAACTACTATGTCCACCCTTGATTACCGACATATATTCACGATAACCAAAAATATGATGCCCCGCACGCTTCAGTCCTTTGGCCACCATCTCTCCAACAGAATTTATCCCCTGTCCTTGTGCGCCAGTGACTTTTACAGAAACTCTGCTCATGATTCTTTAGGAGTAAAGCAGGACAGTAACTTCTCTGTCCATGTAATGACCTTTTCTTCTTGGCCGTAGGGATCGTTGATAATAATAAGTGGCATACAGCAAGACTTTGCATTGTGCTGCATGGCAAACTGCATAAACCGTTCTGTGGCTCTTCCTGTGTAGTAATACCGATCATCACCAAGGCTAATAAAGGCAATGGGCTTTCCTCCAAGGTCGATGTCTTTAACGCGTTTCTCCAAAAGCTCTCGCATATGCATATTCAAGTACCCTTCCACTGCATCGTAGTTCCATGTACCAGAAGCAAGCACTAAAACATCTGGTTCTAAGAAATCTTTTTCCGTTGCCTTTTCTGCACGTTGCACGGTAACACTATGTTCTGGATATTTCTCTTTCAAATGCGCAACAAGCGTATCGACAACATGATCCGTATTTCCACTGCTCGATGCCGAAATAATATGAAGAGAAGACATTGTCGACAGTGTACAGACCTTCTTAAGTGCTTCCAAGAAAAGACAATCGTTCTTCAAAGCGCTCTATGGTACTCTACTGCGCATGAGCCTCCTTTCACCACAGTCCATAGCAATTATCGGGGCGAGTGAAACAGAAGGAAAAGTAGGACACGACATTTGTAAGAATCTTCTCACGCAAGGGTACAAAGGGCGTATCTACCCCGTAAATCCAAAACACGAAACTATACTGAATACAAAATGCTATGCATCTGTATCAGACATACAAGAAACAGTAGACCTTGCCATTATTGTCGTACCCGCAAAAATCGTACCAAGCATCATGGAAGAATGCGCAAAAGCTTCTATTGCAGATATTGTCATTATTAGTGCGGGTTTCGGAGAAGTGGGAACAGCGGAAGGAGATGTACTCGAAAAAGAAGTGCAAAACATCGCACAAAAAAATGGCTTAAATATTGTCGGGCCCAACTGTTTAGGAGTCATTCGGCCAGCAATCGGAATGAATGCTTCATTTGCTAAAAGCATTCCACCAAAGGGTTCCATTGCATTCATCAGTCAGTCTGGAGCAATGGCTGTAGGAATGATGGACAGCGCAGTAGAAACAGGCCTTGGCTTTTCATTCGTTGCAAGTATTGGAAACAAAACGGTACTCAACGAATGTGACTTTTTAGAAATGGCGGCAAACGATTCTGAAACCACAGTAATTGGTTTATATCTAGAAAGCATCTCTGATGGAAAAAAGATACTGAGCACTGCCCTAAAGATAGACAAACCCATCGTACTTTTAAAAGCAGGTGTTTCAAAAAAAGGGACGGCGGCGGCGGCTTCACATACAGGCGCACTTGCAGGAAACGACGCCGCGATAGATGCACTGTGTACACAGGCAGGTATTCGACGCGCACGAACAACAGAAGAACTGTTTGATCTCTTGGAAGTACTCAGTAAAGAACCTCCTCTACTGAGTAATCGTATTGCCATCATTACCAATGCAGGGGGCCCTGGAATACTGGCAACGGATGCTGCGCAAATAGTCGGGCTAGAACTTCCAGCACTGACTAAAGGAAACGAACAAGAATTACAAAAAGCACTTCCTACCGCAGCCAGCACAAAAAACCCTATTGATGTCGTAGGAGACGCAGGAGTAGATAGGTACATCGCAGCGCTCACTGCCGTTGGAGATGATAAGAATATTGATGGTGTATGCATCGTTCTTACTCCGCAAGTCATGACACCATGTACGCAGATTGCGTCAGGAATTATTACATGGAAAAAATCGCACCCCCTGATGCCAGTGGTCACCTGTTTCATCGGACAAGATCATGTTCAAGAAGAAAGAAAAATATTACAAGATGCGGGGATTCCTTCTCTGGAAACACCAGAAAGAGCAGTACAAGCATTAGCTGCCTTGCGCATAAAAGAAAAACAAATTCCATGTCAGACACAAAAAAACGAAAAACGAATGCAAGAAGCGCAAGACCTTTTACAAAACCACAAAGGACTTCTGCCAGAAAAAGTGCTACAGACAATGTGTTCATTATATGATCTACCAGTCCCTATACAAAGTATTGCACGGTCCGCAGACGAGGCCGTAAGTCTAGCAAATAGTATGGGCTACCCTGTTATTGCAAAAATCTCTTCGCCACAAATTGTCCATAAAACCGATATTGGCGGAGTACGTGCAGACCTACAAACAGAAGAAGATGTGCGCTTGGCCTACAAAGACATACAACTAAATGCTGAAAAACATCTCTCTACGCTGCCTTCTAAAGCATCCATAGATGGAGTACTGATACAGCAATTCCTTCCTGCAGGGGAAGAGTTTATTGTTGGTGCCATTCAGGATGACACCTTTGGACACCTCATCATGGTAGGACTAGGTGGTATATACACAGAACTTCTTCAAGACACTGCATTTCGCATCGCACCGATCGATGAAAAAGACGCATACGCCATGCTCCAAGAGCTCATTGCATGGGACATCCTCCTAGGTACACGCGGAAAAGAACAACTCAATATCGACGCACTTGTCAAACTACTAGTATCCGTTTCGTCTATGCTCCAAGAATGTCCGCAGATTACAGACATTGATTTAAACCCTGTACTCGTCACCACAAAAGGAATCACCGTTGCCGATGCAAAAATTATTACTGAATAATTGTGCATAGAAATTTTGCGTAATGGCAGGTATGATCAGAGCCATGAAACTTCAACACATGTTTAAACGTTCAGTAGAGATCGGTATGCAATCCGACGTACGTGATAAGAAATATTTCGACCGATACTTTGCAAAGCAAAAAGAAGCCATGAAAAATGCAAAAGGATGGCGTAAAGATATTTTTGATGAAGAACGAACATGGAATCCCTATTCTGACTGCCGCGTTATCAACGGAAGCGGAAAGGAAGACGTTACGACATTAATGGTCGGAATAGATATTGAAACCCCTGAAGTACTTCTTGCGGACCGACTTCGTGAAAAAGGAGAAAAGATCGACTGTCTGTTTATTCACCATCCAGAAGGGCGAGCACTTGCGGACCTTGAAAAAGTCATGCCACTGCAAATCGACATTCTTGCAAAGGCAGGTGTCCCCGTAAACCATAGTGAAGCACAACTAAAACCTCGCATGGACAGAATCTGGAGGGCTATTCATGCAGATAATCTCTTCCGTACCGAACGTGCAGCAGAATTGCTTGGAATTCCAGCATTTTGTTGCCATACCATTACCGACAACTTGGTCTGGGAATATATGGAAAAACATATTTGTGCCAAACAATTTGATGACCTAGGCGGTATTATCGACGCTCTGATGGAGATCCCCGAATATCAATACTATGCAAAGAAGGGAAATCCTCCGATTATTGCCAACGGATCTAGCAGCAACCGAACAGGAAAGATCGTTGCCACGGAATTTACCGGAGGAACCAACGGACCAGAAGAACAGCTAGTTTCCCAAAGTAAAGCAGGTGTGGGCACCATTCTTTCTATGCATGTGACCGAAAAAACACTCGAAAAAGCAAAAGAGCATAACATCAATATGATTCAATGTTCTCACATGGCATCGGATGCCATCGGCATTAACTTGCTACTCGATAAGCTGCAAAAAGAAGAAAAGAAGCTAAAAACCATAGATTCATCTGGTTTTATTCGCGTAAAGAGAAAATAAAAAAATCTCAAGATTTCTAGCAAAGTGACCCCTTAGAGCCTTGATTTTTTCGTAAGTTTTCACTACATTCCGCCCGATTTACCAAAAACACTATGATTACTGATCAAACCACTGCTACCGTACAAAATTCTGGCACATCAACCAGTCCTTTTAGTCAGATACAAGAGCTGGAGCAACGCGAAAATGACCGTGCAGAAAAAGAGATTTCCGCTATGGCAAAAGAAAAAGAAGAGATACAGAAGTCCAGTCTAAAGAAAGAAGAACAGGCAACAGAAGACATGAAAGGAGAGGCAAAGAAAGAACTAAAGAAGCACAGTGAGACCGAATTAAGTCCTATTTTGATGGCAGCAAAAAAAGAATCAGAAACACAGTGTCAACAACTGGAATCTATAAGTAAGGGGCAAAGCCCAAAAGCAATCAATAGTATCGTTGCACAAGCAAAAGATCCTGAATTCCTCTTTGCAACAAAAGCATAATGGCTATCGTAAAAATGCAAAAAGTCGGCATCATTGCACATAACTCTTTACGAGAAGACCTCATCTCTATGTTACATGACGAAGGAGTATTGGAGGTACGAGCAGCAGGAAATGGTACACCCATTGACCATACCACAGTAGAATACAAAGAAGCAGAAGTGCAATTTGCCATTGATACATTACAAACACTTGCCGACAAGCAAACACTTGCCGCATGTACGAAAAAGGCATCTATAGAACATATCATGCACACAGTAAACAGTACCGACGTGAATGCTATCATCGGAGAATTACATGCTTTAGAGAAATCTGATACCGAAGCTCATCACACATTGCAGGAACTGGCAGACTTTAAACAAGCTGTTGCACCATGGAAAAAACTTCGTTGCATTTCCAAAACCATGGAAAGTGAAACAACAATGCATATTTTAGGGATATTGCCTTTGATAAATGAGCACAAGCTAAGCGATTCCCTTAAGCAATCATTCTCGAAAAGTATTCTGACAAAAGTAGAGGAAATACAAAATGGATTCGGAACATTCTCTGCCATTTTATGGAAAAAAGACGTCAATGGATTCAACACATTAGCAACATCACTTGGCTGGACACGTGTACAGCTTCCTCCTTTTGAAGCCGAAAATCCCGCCGCTGCATATGAAGAAGCTTCTATACAAGAAAAGACATTCAAAGAAGTTATAAAGAAAAATATGCAAAAACGTCAAAAGCTTGCAGTAGAACTACCAAACCTTCTAAAGGTAAAACTATTTATGCAATGGATGGATCAAAAACAAGGTGTTAGAGAATCAATGGGGGCTACAGATGCAACCATTACACTTCTTGGGTGGATGCCTGCAAAGGAAATAGAAGTACTAGAAATCAAACTTGAAAAGCTCTCTCCTGCCATTGCCATAATGAAAGTAAAACCCGACGCTGGGGAAGAAACACCAGTACTCCTTAAAAACAGAAAGATGATCGCACCATTTGAAAGTGTGACAGAATTATATGGTTTGCCACTTTCTAGTGAAATGGATCCTACCAGCGCATTGTCTCCATTTTTCATTCTCTACTTCGCACTCTGCCTGACCGATGCCGGATACGGAGCAGTCATCGCACTTATTTTTGGAATCACACTGTTCATCACTAAAAAATCTATCGACGAAGCAAAACTCCTATGGTTATTGTTCTTTGGTGGGATCGTCACGTTCTTTGTTTCTATCCCCTTCGGTGGATGGTTCGGCCTTACACCCGAACAAGTTCCTGCATTCCTCACAAAAGAAACCGTGGACGGACTGTTCTTTAAGGGGCAAATCTGGAATCTTGGACATCAATCCGGAATAGAATTCCTACAAAACCTATCACTCTCTCTAGGAATTACACATATGTTCTTTGGAATGTTTCTGGCAGGTCAGCATAAGTGGATACATGGAAAGAAAGCAGAGGCATTCTGGATGGACTTCACGGCGCATCTTCTTCTTGGCTCCGTTCTCTTCCTTGCATTTGCACCTGAAGGATTACATACAACTGCGCTGTACATTCTGTATGCGAGCATTGCGATCATAATTTGGGGGAAAGGATACGGAACAGTCTGGTATGCACGTCCAATCAGCGGACTTTTGGGGATGGGGAATTTCGCAATTGGGATGATCAGCAATGGCCTTAGTTACTTGCGTCTCTTGGCGCTTGGATTGGTAACTGGTGCGATTGCTGCCGCTATAAACCAAGTAGCAGTCGAAATGGGTAAGCTCTTCCCTCTATGGTTGAGTATTCCCGTTATTATTATGATCTTCCTTGTAGGGCACACGGTTTCCATTGCGCTCAATACACTAGGAAGTTTTATTCACTCTGGACGCCTTCAATTCATTGAGTTTTTCTCACAATTCTTTGAAGGTGGTGGACGGGGTTTCTCTCCGTTCAAACGTACTTCGTAATTTTTTATATTTTTTTCATATCTCTCTCATGAAAACTTTTACTTCCCTCTCTATCCTCGCAGGAGCTCTAGCACCTATGGCTGTTCTCGCTCAGGATCCAACAACAGTTGAAGCTGTCTCTCACGCTGGAGATATCCAATGGGGTCTTGCTTTTGCTTTTATTGGTGCTGCCATTGCAACTGCTCTCGCATGTATGGGATCCATTATGGGTGTATCCATGACTGGTCAAGCAGGAGCTGGCCTTTTGACAGAAAAGCCAGAACTTGCAGGTAAAGTCATCACATTGATGGTTCTTCCAGGTTCTCAAGGTCTATACGGAATGGTAATCTCTTTACTATTCTTCTTTAACTTCGGTGCAATTATCAGCGGTGAACTCGCTATTTCTGCATCACAGGGAGTTGTGCTTCTTGCGGCATTCCTTCCAGTTGCTTTCACCTGTCTTACATCTTCTCCCTATCAGGCAAAAGTATGTAGCGCGGGTATGCACATGCTTGCAAAAGATGAAAAGTTAACAGGACGTGTCATTACAATGGCTGCCCTTGTAGAAACATACGCTCTACTAGGATTCCTTGTTTCTTTCTTTATGTTGAACTCATTCAGAGCTGGAATCATCATCGCTGGTTAAGTATTCCTCCTTTCATTTTTCACTTTCCGTTTTCTACTTTCCACTTCTATCATGGCTTTACAAGACATTCTCGCTGCTATTACCGCCGATGCCGATCGTAAGATCGAAAAGGCACGTGCTGCGCACCAACAATCCCTCTCTGCAATGAGAGAGGAGTCCGAGCGCAGTATCGCAAAGCGTAAGCAAGAAATTGCTGTGCAAAAGCAACAAAAGCTCAACCAGCTTACGGCAAAGGCACAAACACATGCCGCTTCGTTTCAGAGAAATGCAATTCTGACAAAGAAGAAAGATATTCTCGATGCTACATACGCATCTGCAATAGAAGAATTTTGTAAGATAAACGACAGCGATGCGGAAGTACTACTGAGAGCATGTCTAAAGCAGATCAAAGGAAAAGGGGAGATTCACCCAAGTGCAACGCATGAAAAATTATTAAAAAAGATTTGCCCAAGTGAACAGTTCACCATGAAGTCTGCTACAGATGCAAAAGGAGGATTCCTTTTTGTCTCTAAAGAAACGGAACAAGATTTTACCTTTGAAAGCTTGGTCCAAGATATTCTTCGACCAAAAACAGAATTAGCTATTGCTAATGAACTCTTCATCTAATGTCTCACATATCTTCCCTTATTGGCCAACACTTTGCCTATGCATCAGGACGCACTGGTGTCCTGCAGCAAATTCTGCTGACAGAGTCTGATAAAGACCGACTTCTCGGTGCACAGAATCTAGACGCAACAGAGCAAATTCTGACAGAATTAACTATTACAAATGCCATAGATCAGGGATTACGAAAGGCAGATGACATTCTTTTTGCGTTAGGCCTGTGGACTCGTAATGAAGTAGAGCAAATGACTCCAGAGAACAAACGTCCAACATTCCATATTTTATGGATAGAAGAATATTCCCCATTACTGAGCTATCTCCTAAAAAAACATGCGGGGCTGACATCTCCAGCAAGCAGAGAGCCGCAGAGTAGGATACCAGCGCATGAAGCGCTGGAATTAAAAAAGTTAATAGAAGAAGATGAAGCAGGGCAATTGCCACGTGCTCTCATTTCCTTCGTGAGAGAGATGAAGGAAAGAAAAGATGTGACTCCAGAATCTATCGATGCTGCCGTTGCTCAATATATTGCAGACAGACAAATACAGCTTGCACGCAAAAGTGGAAGCAAAGAGATATTGCTCTATGTCAGTCATAAGATTGACTTAAACAATATTCGTACTGCACTGCGAAAAGCACCAAGCTCCGCATTCCTCACTGGAGGAACTCTACACCTAGAAAAGGCTGAAGGGAACACCGAGGCTATTGCAAAAGCCATCGACATTTCAGATCTTCCATTTACACTCGGACAAGCCATACGGAAAAACTCTGACGATCCAAATGCATTGGAAATGGCCCTATCTCAAGTCATTGCACATGACATCGCTCACATGTGGAATATTCCCTTAAGCATCGAGCCAGTCTTTGCCTTTGCAGCACTTGCCCAATCGCAGCTCGCTCTGTTGCGCGCTTTGATTATTGGAAAACGTGCAAATCTTGACCCACAAACCATAAAGAAAATGCTTCCACCATTCTTGTCCGCTTCTCATTACGTTCTCTCATGAAATACAAAACTGCGATAGTCGGCACACGGGATACCGTTGCGGGATTTGCTCTTCTTGGAGTAGATATTGTTCCTGTAGAATCCGAAACACAAGCGGTAGAAGAACTCCTTAGGTTAAAAAAAGAAACACAAGCTGATGAAAATGGCAGAGAACATAATGCGTATGCCATTATTTTTATTACCGAAGACCTCGCGGGCGGTATTTCCCCCGAAGACGAAAAGAAGCTCGCCCGCGGAGCCTTACCGGCTATCATTCCCCTTCCTTCTCATCAGGGATCAACAGGGTATGGATTGCAAAGACTGAAACGCATTGTTGAACGTGCGGTCGGTTCCGATATTTTACAGTAATTATCCACTTTTATTTTCCACTTTTCATTATGTCAAAGGACGCCATCATCACCAAAGTCGCAGGACCCCTTGTTGTTGCAAGTGGTATGGGCGATGCAAAAATGTACGAGGTTGTTAAAGTCTCAAAAGAAAAGCTTATCGGTGAAGTGATTGAACTTCACGGAGAGCATGCTTCTATCCAAGTCTACGAAGAAACATCTGGTATCGGACCAGGAGAACCTGTGGAGCGTACAGGTCTTACGCTATCTGTAGAACTGGCTCCAGGCCTTCTAACTTCCATTTATGATGGAATCCAACGTCCTTTAGAGCTTATTGAAAAAGAAGCACAAAGCGCATTTATCACTCGTGGAATTGAAGTACCAGGATTGAGTCGCACAGCAAAATGGGACTTTACTCCGGTCGCAAAAGTGGGCGACCATGTATCTGGTGGTGATATTTTAGGAACTGTTCCAGAAACAACTCTTATAGAACACAAGGTGATGGTTCCACCAACTATGTCTGGTGAATTGCTAGAAATCAAATCTGGAACATTCACGATTGAAGAAACGATTGCTGTCATCAAGACAGCAGATGGAAAAGAGGAAATTGCGATGTTACAAAAGTGGCCTATTCGTGTATCACGTCCTTCAAAAGGAAAACTTCTTCCAAACGAACCACTCGTTACGGGTATGCGTGTACTCGATACACTGTTCCCTGTAGCTCGTGGAGGAGCAGGTGCTATTCCTGGTCCATTTGGAGCAGGAAAAACGGTTACACAGCAATCTTTAGCAAAATACTGTAACGCACAGGTAATCGTATATATCGGTTGTGGAGAGCGTGGAAATGAAATGACAGAAGTACTTACAGAATTCCCACACCTCAAAGACCCAGCATCAGGAGAACCTCTGATGAAACGTACAGTCATGATTGCCAATACATCAAACATGCCTGTTGCTGCTCGTGAAGCGAGTGTCTACACCGGAATTACCATCGCAGAATACTACCGCGATATGGGATACGACGTTGCACTCATGGCGGACTCTACCTCACGTTGGGCAGAGGCCATGCGTGAAATGTCTGGACGTCTAGAGGAAATGCCAGGAGAAGAAGGATACCCTGCTTACCTTGGATCTCGTACAGCAGGATTTTATGAACGTGCAGGAATGGTAGAATGTATGGGTAGCGATGGACGCAAAGGTTCCCTTTCTGTTATTGGTGCAGTGTCTCCTCCAGGAGGAGACTTCTCTGAGCCTGTCACACAAAATACACTCCGCGTAACCAAGGTTTTCTGGGCACTAGATGCAAAACTCGCATACAAACGTCACTTCCCTGCAATCAACTGGCTCCAAAGTTACACACTGTACGCAGACAACCTTGAAAGTTGGTACAGCAAAGAAATTGCCGAAGACTTCCCAAGCAACAGACGTCGCGCACAAACGATCTTGCAAGAAGAAAGTAAATTGGAAGAGATTGTACGATTGGTTGGAATGGATGCCCTGTCTTCCAAGGAACAATTAACTATGGAAATTGCACGAATGATTCGTGAAGACTTCCTTTTCCAAAACGGATTCGATCCTGCAGATGCGTTTTCTTCTCTTAAAAAGCAATACCGACTCATGAAATCTATTCTTACTTTTATGGATGCAGCAGAATCCATCGTACTCGAAGAAGACTTCGACTTTAAAAAACTACAAAACCTTCCCGTAAAACAAGAAATAGCTCAAGCAAGCTTTTGCCCAGAAGAAGAGGTCGATGAAACCTTTAATAAGCTCGATGAAACTATTCGTTCTCAAATCTCTTCACTCTAATTTTCCACTTTCCGTTTTCCACTTATTACTATGTCTACAGCTTACAAAACCGTTTCCGACATCGCAGGTCCACTCCTTATGGTTGAAGGGGTAGAAGGTGTCACCTATGACGAACTCTGTGAAGTCGAACTCACCGACGGATCAAGACGCTTTGGTAAAGTACTCGAAGCTCGTGAAGGCCTTGCCGTTGTACAGCTTTTCGAAAGCACACAAGGTGCTACCACCGAAGGAACAAAAGTACGATTCCTTGGTCGCACATTTGAACTGGGCGTATCGGAAGATATGCTTGGACGCATCTTCTCTGGTGCGGGTGCTCCTATCGATAATGGTCCAGACGTTATTCCAGAAAAGAAGTTGGATATCAACGGTGCGCCGATCAATCCAGTCTCCCGTGAATTCCCAGAAGACTTTATTCAAACAGGAATCTCTACTATCGATGTACTAAATACTTTGGTTCGTGGACAAAAGCTACCGATCTTCTCTGGAGCAGGACTGCCACATGCTCAGATTGCCGCACAGATTGCACGCCAAGCACGTGTGCTAACCGAGAAAGAAGTTGCAGAAGGAAAAGGAGCAGACGTTGCAGAAAAAGACGGAAAGTTCGCCGTTGTATTTGCAGCGATGGGTGTGACCTATGAAGAGGCACAATTCTTCAAGAATGAATTTGAAAAAACAGGAGCATTGTCTCGTGCAGTTTTGTTCCTCAATACCGCAGATAACCCTGTAGCAGAACGTATCGCTACACCACGCTTAGCACTCACTGCAGCAGAATACCTTGCCTACGAACTGGACTATCACGTCACCGTGATCATTACAGACATGACCAACTACTGTGAAGCACTTCGTGAGATCTCTGCAGCGCGTAAAGAAGTCCCTGGACGTCGTGGATACCCTGGTTACCTCTATACGGACCTTGCAACTCTCTACGAGCGAGCAGGACGTATTAAGGGTAAGAAAGGATCCATCACACAGATTCCTATCCTTACAATGCCAGAGGACGACGTAACACATCCTATCCCAGACCTTACAGGATACATCACCGAAGGGCAGATTCGTCTCGATCGTGCGTTACACCAAAAAGGGATCTATCCACCAGTTATCCCTATGGGATCCCTATCTCGACTAAAAGGTAAAGCACAAGGAGAAGGAGTAACACGTGAAGACCACTCTGGTATGGATGCACAGCTTACCGCTGCATACGCGCGTGGAACAGAAGTACGCGAACTAGCGGTCATTCTTGGGGAATCATCTTTGAGTGATACCGACAAGGCATACCTCACATTTGCAGACCGTTTTGAAAAAGAATTTATTGCCCAAGGTGAAAATGAGAACCGTTCCATTTTTGACTCTCTAGAGATTGGATGGAATCTCCTCACACTCCTTCCACGATCCGAACTCAAGCGTGTAAAGGGTGATCATGTGGATAAATATATGAAATCATCTGAATCCTCTACTTCTGAAAACTAAATTCTTCGATGAACAGTCCATTCGCAATTATTGGCATCGCATGGAGCTTCTACAGAAAACAGCCTGTACTCAATCTTATTGCATTTTGGCTTTTCTTCTTTCCTGTAGCCCTTCTCGATACCATGACAGGTATCGTCAGCACCGTGTCTGCGCAAGGAGTCATCACCATCGATGAAATGAAATCCATGTCCACTATGGAAATTGCTATCACTATTCCTGTTGCTATCGTACTGATATATCTCATGGTATGGGGACAAGCATGTACATTGATCATTGCAAAGAAAATGATTAATAGTTCAGCTGGACGAGCACGATCATCTTTTAAGGCAGTGCGAAATCAGGCAAAAAAATATATTATTCCCCTCTTTTTTGTGGGGATTCTCCGTAGTGCAACGACATTACTCTGGATGCTCCTTCTTATTATTCCTGGGGTTATCTATGCGGTACGCACCGCTTTCTTTGACATCATGATGATTGATAGTGGAAAAGTGGTGTACGGACGCACTGTTCTTACAAAGAGTACAGATCTGGTGAAAGGGCACACAGGAGAAATCTTCTGGAGATTGATTGCAATCGGTGCTTGTATTTTTATTCCAGCCAGCATTGCTACTCTTAGTATAGAATTCGGACTCACACGCATTGATGAACGATTGATTGATCTCGCAGTCATTCTTGGTGATGGCATCGAAGCCTACACAGGAATGTTCTTTATTGTGTGTACCGTAGCTCTGTACGCAGAACTCAAAAAATTACAGATAAAGACCGTGACAAAAAAATAACTTTTCACTTTCCGTTTTCTACTTTCCACTTCTGACATGGCTCTCCTCAACGTCAACCCCACACGCATGGCACTTATGGACCTTAAAGGCCGCAGCAAGTCTGCAAAGCGTGGTCATAAGCTACTAAAAGACAAACAGGACGGACTCATGCAGCAGTTTCTCTCTATTATTCGTGAGGCTAAAGATCTGCGAACAACCGTAGAAGATCAATTGGGGAATGTCTTCCAAAAATTCTTGTTAGCAAGTGCATGGATGTCCGATGCAAAAATGGAAAATGCTCTTTCTAGTCCTCAAGCAAAAATCGAACTAGAAGTAGAAACAAAAAATGTTATGAGTGTAAAGATTCCTCTGTTTACTATTAAAAAGACAGGAAACATCAAGGCATATGGTATGACAGAAACCAACGCTATGCTCGACGAAGCTGTAGAAGCATTGGAGAATCTCTTTGAAGTATTGGTCAATCTTGCGCAAATTGAAAAGCAGGCAGAGGCCATGGCTATCGAACTGGAAACCACACGTCGTCGTGTAAATGCATTGGAGCACAAAATGATTCCCGACCTTGATCAAACAGTAAAGTACATCAAAATGAAACTCGACGAATCCGAACGTGCAGGAATCATCGCAACCATGCGTATCAAAGCATCACTAGAAGAAGAGGAGAGAAAAAAGGCAATATAAAATGCTATCCCCTCTTTTTTAGGTCAATTTCTATTGGTTTACCGAACCAAATGATCACTGCAGCAACCAATGATCCCAGTAGATTAAATACCAGATCCCAGCCTGTATTGATGTATCCTCCTACGTTTGTAGACGGAAGAACAAGAGTGGCAAAGAATTCAATAATCTCATTGGCTGCCCCCAGTCCATTCGCCGCAAGCACTGCAAGAATGATTTCAGATAAATGCTCTTTAGAACTGACCACAATAGGCGATAACGCCTGCCAACACGCCCATGTGCCAACACCAAACCCGTACCCATGGATGATCTGATCATATTTCAGATAGTCAGGAATAAGCCAGAGGCTATAGAGCACTGCATGGTCACCCTCATGCGGCCATGATAGCGGTATAGCAATAAGACCCCCCATCATATGCATAAGCCCCCATGCAGATAAGCACCATAAAATTCCTGTAGAAAATTGCACTCTTTTATGAATATTCATCACCAAAAGTCCAATAATCAATACTACAAACACGTAGAAAATAAATTCCCAATTCTGCAGTCTCCAGGAAAATAATGTCGCACTCAACAGATAAATGAGTGTAAACGATATTACGGATCGCTCGGCGTTGGTTGAAGTAGGCGAAATCATCGATCCAATTTATACACGGAGAGTCAAAAGTTTACAATACGTTATTACGCTACCGCTTTTACAATCTGCTCGAAAACCTTTGGCTCATGAATAGCAAGCTCTGAAAGGGCTTTTCGGTCGAGAGTGATATTCTTTGTTTTGAGTCCGTTGATAAAACGACTGTAGCTGATTCCCTGTTCACGTACAGCAGCATTTAGGCGAGTGATCCACAATGCACGGAATGTACGCTTCTTCTTTTTACGGTCGATATATGCATGCTGACCAGCCTTCATTACCGCTTCATTAGCCTTCTTAAACGTAGAATTACGCATACCACGATACCCCTTCGCAAGATTGCGAATTTTCTTATGACGTCTGTGCCGAACAACTCCAGTAGTAACGCGCATCTAAAGGTAGGGAAGGAGGGCAATAAGCTTCTTTGTATCGCCTTTGGCAGTCAACAAAGTGCGGTTAAGCCCTTTTTGACGAGAGCTTTTTTGCTGCAATAGGTGATTTTTACTATTACGTTTTACAGCTACTTTGCCAGAACCAGTCCTTCGGACTCGTTTTTTGGCGCCGCTATGAGATTTCTGCTTAGGCATCGGAGGCATTCTATACAGAATTTCAGCTCTTTCAAGCAATTTTACAGGGAAATTTTATAAATAGCCCACTTTCCACTTTCCGTTTTCCACTTTTATCCTTTTTCTCCTCTTTTTGGTCGTACAATCACCGTAAACTGATTCCCCTGCGGCTTTACCTCTTGTTCTATATCAGAAAACTCCTTCAAATCCTCCACAAGACCCATGAGCTTTGTTTTAGCATAATCCTTATTTGTCATCTCTCGACCTCTCATACGAACGACTAGCTTCACTAAATGACGCTCTGAAAGGAATTCTTTTGCCCGTTGCACAATACGGTCCAAATCATGCTTCTCTGTTCGAAAAGAAAACCGAAGCATTTTGACCTCTGTTTGCTTATTATGTGCTTTTTGCTTCTGTTCCTTCTTCTTCTGGTGATACATATATCGACCAAAATCTGTAATCCTTACAATAGGTGGCTTCGCATTAGGGGATATTTCTATCAGATCCATCTCCTCTTCTTTCGCCTTAGCTAAAGCATCACCAATAGACAATTCCTCTGAGGACTCATCAGTAACCAAGCGGACTTTCAATGAAGTAATTTGTTCATTAATACGTGGCTTCTTTTCTTTCTTTTTGGCCGGTACGTACCTATTTCGTTTTTGCATAATAAAGCAGGCGTAAATCTACGGTGGATAGAGGATTACGTCAACAACATCATTAATCTTTTACACTATACACTCGTGCTTTTAATGAAAGCTTTTGCCAACCACGAGCACTGCCAGGAATAATAGAGACACCCTGTACCGTCATCATTTGCATAGGCCACAATCTATAATTTTGTAGAATCTCCCCCATATCACTTTGTAAAATCTCACGAACATCACGCAGTAAAGATGTACGCAAAACATTATCAAAAGCGTTTACAAACGTCGTATTTCCAAAAGACCTTTTCACCTGTTCTTCATACGCTTTTGGATTCTCTGAATAGCGCAAAAGGTCTGCAGATAAAAATTGTTCCAAGGCAATGATTCCAGAAGGATTTTCTTTCTCTGTACGATCGACTAACAAAGCAATTTCATCTGGTGTCAAAGCATCCCCCACCGTAAGAAGTCCCGCCAATCGCACAAGAAGCATAACCGTTTTCAGTCCTTCATCACTGACAGAAAAATCCACAGAAAGCGTGCGCACCGTCGCGCCTGTTTCGTCGGGCTGCGGATCTCCGATATCAATATCGGACATACGAGACAGCATTCCCTGTCGCTGTAAGGTGTCACGAATGACTTCAAAAGTCGCTATCACACGTGCAATATCTGTATCTTGTGGCAAAGCGTACACTTCTACTGTCTCTTGTTGAGACCCAGTACGCACAGCCGCATGCAATTGTGTTAACTCGATCTGTTCTGTCAACGATCCAAGCCGTCGTTCTAATAGCGGAATTTTACTAACCAGCGGAACAGAGATAGTGCTCGCTTCCATAATCGTTTGCACATGTGCAACGATGAGGATGATAGACACCACAAGAAACAACGCTCCTCCACTAAAATACAGTGCAGTTGGATTGTGCCGTAATCTGGAAAAAAATGAACGCATTATTGTAAGTCAATATGTAAGGTAAATGGAGAATAGAATCCATATGCATCATTCTCTTGTCGTGTATAACCATCTGTTTTGACATCAGTCACAAAGGGAAGTGTGTGTATCGCTTCCACAAATTGCGCAAGAACCGTCATGCTGCGTGGTCCAACATTGCGAATCTCACCACGAATACGTGCACTGCTACTATCAGCGTCAAAGGTAAAGTCTGCAATCGCAAACACGGTATCTTGGTCTGGAAACATAGTTTTCATGATCCGATTCAGGTTTGATCGCAATATCTGAAAACTACTCCGAGATTCTTTGAGTGTTTTTAGTCGTTCATACAACGCATTATTTACGGGTAACAAGAAAGACTTTCTTTCATCCTGCAATGTGAGAATTTGTGCATTCAAGTCCGATGTATATGTTTTCAATTCAGCAATATCACGCACACTTCCACCCACTTCTATATGCGTCAAACGAGGAACAAGGAGGTACCACGACAAAGCCAGTAATCCCATCAGCACGAGTGCAAAGAAGAAGAATGGAAACGCCGTGCGCTTCATAATATTCTCTAAAGAATCCTGATGTGTGTTTTGTGTGTTTTGCATAATGTTTCCCCTTATTATAGCGAAATTCCACCATTTCTTCCATGGTGGAGTGTTGTAAAAACAAACAACAGTGGCATAATACTATTTAGCAAAAACCTGATATTTTCGCTATACTATTCAAGAAAATGCATTTTGCACTTTCCGTTTTCCACTTTCCACTTCTTTCCCCCTTCTCCTTTGGAAGAGCTCCTCCAGAAACTCCGCGAACTGAAAAATGCTCTGAACACAGGGAAGGACTCTCTTTGAGGAAAGAGGCATCGCAAAAGAAATAGCTGCACTAGAAGAGCAGGTAAAAGACCCAAACCTCTGGGATGACCAAGTTCATGCCAATGCGTTGTTTACCAAACTTAAAAGTCTAAAAACACAATGGGAACCTGTGCAAAGCTTATTGCAAGAGGTGTCGGATCTTTTGGAAATGGTGACAAATGAGTTGAAAGACTCGAGTCTCGAGTCTCAAGTCTCGGATACAACTACAGTACTGACAGACGAATACAATCGTATAGAAAGCACATGGAAAGACGTAGAGACGTCTTTGTACCTTGGGGAAGAGTTTGATACTAATAACTGTTACCTTACCGTTAGCGGAGGCGCAGGAGGGACGGAAGCACAAGACTGGGCGGCTATGCTGATGCGAATGTACCTTCGGTACTGTGAACGCCAAGGATGGCAAACCGAAATCATCGAAAAAACAGACGGACAAGAGGCAGGAATAAAATCTGCCACTTTGCATGTCGCAGGGCATATGGCATTTGGATTTCTGAAATGTGAACGTGGAACACATCGGCTCGTTCGACTGTCGCCCTTCAATGCAAAAAATTTACGGCAGACCAGTTTTGCACTGGTCGAAGCAATTCCTGAAATTTCTGAAACACTGGAGATAGATATAGATATGAAAGATGTGCGCGTGGATACCTATCGCAGTAGCGGAGCAGGAGGACAACACGTCAACAAGACAGACTCTGCTATTCGCCTCACACATGAACCAACGGGAATCGTTGTTGCATGTCAGAACGGAAGGTCTCAACAGCAAAATAAAATCCAGGCAATGAATATGCTGCGTGCAAAACTACTGGAGAAACAACGTGCTGAAGATGCAGAACAAAAAGAGGGATTAAAAGGATCGCAGCAAAGTGCAGACTTTGGGCAACAGATACGCAGCTACGTCTTGCACCCGTATCAGATGGTCAAAGACACACGAACAAATGTAGAGACAGGTAACACGGACGCCGTGCTCGACGGTGACATACAAATGTTTATCGACGCAGAGCTCCGAAGAGAAGCATCATAAAAAATACGTATCAAAAAAGGCTACCCAGGGGCAGCCTTTATTTGAATGTTCAATAGAAAGACTAGAGGTCTTCAGCACGAACTGTCTTACGACCGTTAGCTTTAGCACGAGCACATGCCTTAGCAACAGATGCTTCGAGTTCTGCAGATACTGCATCAGCAAGATCTCCTGAAGACATCATACCGTTCTTCTTAACAAGCTCTTTGAGCTTTGAAGCTACAACGTAACTCATAGGAATAAGTGGAAAGGAATAAATACAGTTGTAATTCTAAGCAGTGGAAGGTCAACCCCGCAAGTCTAAATTGGCAAATTTGTGCAGATATTTTGATTGAAATAGCAATTGACAGATATTGATGCAATTGGTAGTCATGTTTTTGTCTGCAAAGGTAGACAAACATGTTTTCGCTACGCAAAGCCAATAAATGCATTTTACATACCACAGCCATCTCTTCAAAATTGGTGTGTTATTGTTAAAAAATTGAATATATGTTATTATAAAAATATGAATACAGAACCTAACAATACGGAGTTTTCTCCACCGAACACCATAGAAGATCTGCTCAATCTTCCGAAAGATCTGAAGATGAACACAGAAGACGGTATTCTTTTTTTAAACAAAATATATGACTCACTTGCTTCCAGCGTTGAAATTGGCAGTGAAACCCCTGAAGTACAATCATTTTTTAATCACAGAGAAATATATGAAGGACGTATCTCTATCGCTCATGGCATTCTAGGAAGATACATTTTGAATAATGAAAGATTGCAAGAATATTCAATGGCACTCAATGGCATTATGCGCAATCAAACAGGAAGCAAGCCCGATATGCGTGTTATCACCAAAGAAAAACATGAACCCATTTCCAACAAAGGTTCCCCCATTGGGATGGCCATGAAACATATACGAAAGAAAATAAAAGAAATACAAAAAACAGAATAGTAATAACAATGCATAACATATGACGATCATTAGGAGGCACACAGCATGCTGTGTGTCTTCGAAAGGATTGAAACATCCTTTTACGGACGACTTATCAAAGGTGGTCGTCCATTTTGATTTACTGGAACACCACCCTGTTGTAACTGCATTTTTGGTGGCATCGGTGGACGCGGTTCTCGGATTTTCCCATGCATTTCTACCATACGTTCTTTGAACTTATGTACCTCCTGCTGTGATGCCATTCCCTCTTCTACTTTTTGCAAAAACTGCTCATGTTCATCAAAGCGTTTTTCAATAGCTTCTTCTAGCTCTTCACGTATCTCGTCTGGAAGATCTCCTGCATATTGTTGAAACATGGAAATACGTTCTTGCAAATGTTGTTCTAACATCTGTCTGCGATCTTCTGTAAACTCTGGACGTTGCGATAAATGTTCCGCCTCATATAAACGTCTTTCTATTTTTTCCTGTTCCCACTGTGCTCTATCTGTTGGATCGCGATGCCACACATCTCTAAATGGTTCGCTGAAATTCAATTTTACCGTATACAACATGTCTTCCGGCATGGCGTCCTCCGCAGCATATACAATGCCTCCTCCACTTGTTCCAATAAGAAGGATAGCACTCATAGCCATGGCAGCGACGCGATGCAAAGCAAAAAAGTATCGCACAGGGTGTTTTTGTAAAGGCAACGGACGCTTTTGCATATGCGTCATAAGAAAGGCAAATCCTTCTTCTTTTTCTCTGGAAGATAAAGGAGTCAGCTCTCCCACTGTACGCTCTGAAATACTATCCCATGTATGAGACTTTTCTGTCTCATGCAAACAGAGCTTTTGTGCATCGCCGAAAAATTGACGAGTCATCTTATCCATAGTTCACAAGAATGTTACGAAGCATTTTTAGTCCACGATTCAGTCTTACAGAAACAACATTGGCACTTTCGCTAAGCAGCTCTGCGATCTCACGCGGCTGTAAGTCATCGATATACCGCAAAATAAGGGCTGTGCGATACGGTTCATCAATCTCATGCAAAACTTCTGCCACTGCTTTTGCATCGAAAATACGATTTTGATCTCTACCATCTTCACCAGGGAGGTCAAAACCACCTTCGACCATATCTTCAAAAGAAACAACTGTGCGTTTTTTTGCCCTTCTCGCTTCATCAATCAAGAGATTATTTGCTGTTTTATAAAGGAAGGCCTGAACATTATCGATGCTTTTGCCAGAAACCAAATAATCCCATGCCTTTATAAATGTCTCTTGCATCAGTTCTTTAGCACGCTCTCTATCAAAACATCTGTACGCACAATGACGAAAAATGGCATCGGCATACTTTTCATATGCGTCTGCAAAATCGGCATCTGCCTGTGGTGAATTTTTGATCTTCACAATGTATATGACGAACAATGTGCACTATTCTTACATAGAAAAGTATGAAGATCACGAAGATAACAAAGATTACAACGAAAACGAGGACCCTCTCAATACTTGTAGTCTTCGTAATCTTCTTTTAAAGAGCATAAAATACAACTTTCCTGGTAAGAGTATGGGAACTACTTCGTCATAACCCCCGACAGTGTAGTCATATTTATTTTCTTCCCCCTATATTATGACAACAGCACAACGATTTGTATCCCTTTCTATGCTCAGTGCAATGGCTATCGCCGTTATACCACTAGCAAGTGCACAAGGTTTTGGACAAGATCTAGACCAAGACCAACGCGAAACATTGCGGACAGAACTAGAATCTTGTCGTGACAATAACGACGCACAAGAAGACCGTAAAGCATGTGCGCAGGCAGTATTTACCAATAATGGAATTGACGCTCCTGAGCGTGGTCACCGTGGAGAACGTGGAGAACGCGGAGAACGCGGAGAACATATGGAGGCAAATCTTCCAGATGGTGCACATGAAGCATTGCAAACATGCCATACAGAAAATGCAGATTCAGAAGACCATGAAACAATGCGTGCATGTGCACAAGCAGTTGCCGATCAGTATGGTTTTGAACTTCCACAAATGGGACCTCGTGGTCGTGACCATAAAAAAATGGGACATGGTCGACATGGTCCAATGATGGGGCTTCGCTTCCAAAACCTTGACGATGACACAAAAGCTCAGATCAAAGAGTGTCACGACCTTGAAGGTAAAGACGAAACACGAAGCTGCATAGATGCACTTCGCAATAACACAGATTCAGAATAGTTTGGGAAAACTTGAAAACCGGGAGCGGGTGGCTCTCGGTTTTTTTGTGTTACACTTTTTTTATGAATTTCCCCGTAGACATTCAGCAAAAGCATCAGTTGATTGCAAAGGCTATCGGACTCAAACCCGAAGACGTTGAAGAGTCTTTTACAAAAGGTGGTGGTCACGGAGGACAGAAAATCAATAAAAGTAGCAACTGTGTAGAATTAAATCATATCCCATCAGGCATAACTGTGCGCTACCAGCATCACAGAGGATTACAGCAAAACCGCAAAGACGCATGGGAGCTTCTTATTTTAAAATTGGAAGAACAAGTAAAAGGAGAAAAGTCCAAACTAGGGCAAAAGAAGCACAAAATTGAAAAGCAAAAACAGCGCAGATCCCGCCGTGCAAAACAAAAAATGCTCGACGAAAAAAAGAAGCGGTCAGACATCAAAGAGTTTAGAAAAGATGTTCTATAAATGTATTACACAAATCAAACAAAGCTTATTCCACTTTACATTTTCCGTTTTACACTTTTTTCCCCTGTTGGAGCCTTTTGGCCAACGTGCGGATATACGAAGTAGCTACTTTCATAGTCTTGTATTCCCCTGTTTCTGGGTCAAATATGCGAGTTTTCTGAATATTAGGCCTAAACGTACGCTTTGTAGCACGTCGTGAGTGGCTTCTGTTATTACCAGAAGCTGTTTTCTTGCCTGTTTTTGAACATTTTCTTGCCATTTCGGACAAATCCTACTGATCCTCAGCCTCAGGGTCAAACAAATACAACGTAAATTTTCACTGAATTCCTCAATTTCTTCCATTTTTCACTGCCCTCCACTATCATTATCACAATGATTCCATTCATAACTCCGACATTTATTATCGCGATCTTAGTAGCTATTTCTGTGCATGAATGGGCACACGGATACGCTGCATACAAACTCGGCGATCCAACGGCAAAATATGATGGAAGGCTCACCTTAAACCCTATTGCACACCTTGACCCTCTTGGAACTCTACTTTTTGTTCTTGTGGGATTTGGCTGGGGGAAGCCTGTTCCTGTAGATCCTCGTTATTTTAAAAATTACAAAAGGGACAATGCTATTGTCGCATTTGCAGGACCTCTTAGCAATATCATCATTGCATTTGCAGCCTTTGGCTTAATGCTGGCACTCGGGATGAAAACACAAATGCTTTCCATAACAGGTGTATTGGTCGCACCGAATAATCAACCAGTCCTCCTCACATTTGCCGCAGAACTCCTTGGAGATCTTATTCAGATCAATCTGGTACTTATGGCATTTAACCTGCTCCCTATTGCTCCACTAGATGGAAGTAAAATTCTCCAAATGTGGATCCCATACAAATGGGACAATGCATATAATGAATTTCTTCGAAAAGGTCCGTGGATATTGCTTGCACTCATCATTGCAGGTCGTGCCTTCCATATACCTATCTTAAGTGTGTGGATTAGCTATATTATTTCGCCTTTCCTTGGCATCATGTACGCACTGCTATGAGTAAACTTTCCATCATCAAAGAAATATGGGCATTTATGAGAATACGAAAAAAGTGGTGGCTTTTGCCTATTTTCGTCATGATTATTTTTTTGGGATTAGTATTAGTATTTGCACAAGGTTCAGCATTAGCGCCCTTCATTTATACCGTCTTTTAAATGCAACTCTTTGTAACTCTCGTACTCCTCGTACTCTTCGTTCTTCTCTGTGATAAATATGAAGACAAGCTCTTTCCACCAATAAGCTGGATATATGCACTCTGGAAAAAGTTCTCTCATGTTTTGGGAATCATCATGAGCTTTATTATTCTAACAATACTCTGGATTGTAGGCTTTGGCTTGTATGCCATTATTTTGAAAATTATTACGTTACCAAAACGGTTTGCAAAAAAGCCTGACAGTTACTGGATAGACGTACAACCGACCACTGTTGAATCCTTAAAGCATCAATTCTAACTCCATCCCTACCCCCTACACCTATCCCCAAACCCATCTATATTCTCGGGATTTCTTGCTTCTATCATGATAGTGGCGCCGTCCTTCTAAAAGACGGAGAAGTACTCTTTGCCGCGCAAGAAGAACGCTATACCAGAAAAAAACAGGATGAAGATCTCCCTGTAAATGCCATCTTTAAGGCATTGGACTTTGCAGGAATAACGATAGAAGACGTATGTGCCGTCGCATTTTATGAAAAGCCAATGCTGAAGTTCTTTGACCGCATTTTGCATACCTATTTTCACACATGGCCACTGGGTCTTCGTCAGTATCAAAAAGCAATGCAAGAATGGATGCATACAAAATTGTGGACACCACAAACTATAGAAAAGGAGCTCGGGTACAAAGGAGATATTTTTTATATTCCGCACCACGAGTCTCACGCTGCTTCTAGCTTTTACTGCAGTGGATTTGAAGACGCAACGATCGTCACTGTCGACGGTGTTGGAGAATGGGCCACGACAACCATTGGTTATGGAAACAAGAAAGATCTTATGCTCAAACAAGAGATCCACTTCCCAAATTCCTTAGGGCTTTTATATTCTGCCATCACCTATTACCTTGGCTTTAAAGTAAACAGCGCCGAATACAAAGTGATGGGACTCGCTCCGTATGGTAAACCTCTATATATGGATCAATTTCATGAATTGATAGAAATACAAGATGATGGATCCTTCAAACTCAATATGAAGTACTTTCATTATGAATACGGACTCAAAATGACAGGACGAAATATAGAAAAATTGTTCGGGCAACCAACACGCAAAAACGAAGGAGATCTTACACAGTTCCACAAAGACATCGCAGCTAGTCTTCAGAAAGTTACCGAAGAAGCCATGCTCAAAATCTGCGCACATGCTCAAAAAATCTGCCCAAGTAAAAACCTCTGTTTAGCGGGGGGTGTAGCACTCAACTGTGTTGCAAACGGAGAGATTCTCCGTAGTCGTATGTTTACAGATATCTTTGTACAGCCTGCTTCTGGTGACGCAGGAGGAGCACTAGGAGCCGCCCTAAGCGTTTGGCACAAAGTGTATGAGGGCAAACGTATAAAAAAGATCGACGGCGTGTATTGGGGAACACAGTACGAAAATGACGAAATAGAAACATTTCTTAAGGAAGAGAATATTCCATACACAACGTTTGATAATGACTCAAAACTCATATCTCAGGTCTCCAGCCTCCTTGAAGGAGAAAATGTTATCGGATGGTTTCAAGGAAGAATGGAGTTCGGCCCGAGGGCTCTTGGAAATAGGTCCATCATTGCTGACGCACGGAATAAAGATAACTGGCAAAAGGTGAACCTGAAGATTAAATTTCGCGAATCCTTCCGTCCATTTGCACCGACTATTCTAGAGGAACGAGTTTCAGACTACTTTGATCTCGACCGTGAAAGTCCCTACATGCTTCTTGTAGCAGATGTTCTTCCTGCAAAACGATCCGAAGTACCAGCCATTACGCACGTCGACGGATCTGCACGAATCCAAACCATTAATCAAAAACAGAATAAGAAATACTACGACCTCATCAAAGCCTTTGAACAAAAAACAGGATGCCCCGTTATCATCAATACCTCATTCAACGTACGCGGAGAACCGATCGTTGAGAGTCCAAAAGACGCATTAAACTGTTTTTTGAATACGTATATGGACTACCTTGTCCTTGGCAATATTCTACTAAAAAAAGCAGATATGCCTGAAGATCGAATACTGAAGAGTAAAGAATATTTGGAGCAGTTTGAGTTGGACTAGGTATAACTTTTCAAAAGTATATCTCTTCTTGTCCCTTTTGCCTTGATGCAAAAGAGACGAAAAAATCAAGGCAGACTGAACTCGTGCGAAGAAATAATACAGCAATTATCCTGTGCGCTCCTCACCCAGGTCACTGCGTTTGCTTACCAGCAACTGGTTCTCGTCGCTATATCTGGAATGATAAGTTCGTTCTTCGCCCTTAAACACCCCAGTCTGCCATCCTGCCCGCTTCGCTCCTTCGTTAAGGTTCATCCAGCCACTGTAGTATGGACGAAGATCATTCAGCTTTAACAATCCTGAATAGTGACGAAGGGCTAAGCTCCGCAGAGACTTAGTCGAGGAGCGCACGTATTGTGCTCTAACTATTTCTTCGTCCATATCAGTGGCTAAGATTTTTGGTTACTTTGCATCTCTGCAAAGTTACAAAAAGCATTGATGAAAAAATACGGTATACTCCATGCATGCTAAAAAAAATACTCGTCAACAGTGCATTGCTTATCGGATCACTGTCACTCTTTTTTTTCGGAATAGAATTCGGACTACGTCTCACTGGACTACAAACTGTGCAACCAAATCCTCCACAGGTCTATCAAAAGAATGACAATCCTGTTATCAGCTACACACTAAAACCGAATATCAATGAGCATGCTTTCCGATCCACCGTCACCACGGACGAAAATGGATTTCGTATCAATACACAAAAAATTGAAGAAGATACACGAGAGAAGCCAACCATCGCCGTAATCGGCGATTCTATAACATTTGGATACGGAGTGGAAAACAACGAAACACTCCCTGCAAGACTCGAAGAGCGGATGCCCAATTTTCACTTTATCAATACAGGAGTTCCAGGATATTTACTCAGCCAAGAGGTGGCTTTATATAATGCAATCACACGAAAGATGGACCCCGAAGCAGTGATGTTGGTATTTTTCTGGAATGACCTCGACGGATTTGAACCGGGAAAAGTGGATGATTTGGGGATTCTCAGATCACATGACTGGCAATCCACAGACCAACAATGTGTACCCATCACCGAAGGAATACTACGGTATCTACCGGGGAAGTGTTGGCTAGACACGCACAGTGCTTTTTATAAAGCATTTAAAAAACTGACAAACATGGTATCTGGCAATAAAGCATTAGAAAAAACACGAGAACAAGCGACGCAGGGAGAGATTGAAGATCCTGTGGATATGCAAAACGTACAAACATACATTCAACAACTCACTGCTTTTACAGAAACACTGCCAGTCAAACATTATTTTGTTATTTGGCCAGACCGATACGTGCACACGCAAAGCCGTACAGAACTGATTCGTGCTGCAGAAAAATTAGAATACATCGTCATAGATCTTACGGATATTTTTGGAAACAGTGCTCCAACACTCGGCTGGGATACAGTTCATCCTCATCCAGACACTATTCAAAAAGCCGCAGACTACATAGAAAACATTATGCGAAGTAAGACGTTATAGTGCATCAAATATCCTTTGCATTCTTTTCTCCCATGTGTAATTTTTTACAAATTTCTTTGCAGCGTTACTCCGTTTTTTTGCATCTGTAGGATTAGATAATACATTAGCAATACCACCTGCAAGAGAAGATACACTACCTGGATGAACAAGCTTTACGATGTTTTTGGTAATGAGTCCATGCAAAGGCGGAATGTCTGCACAGACCACAGGAACTCCAACGGCAAAATATTCGTATAACTTGAGTGGAGAAGTGTCTCGTTTAAAAAACGCGTGCTTTGGCACTGGTGCCGGATACACACAGACATCACAAGCAGCAATGGCATCGGGAACTAGCTTGCTCGGCACTATACCATGGAAAGTCATATCGTTGTCTGTCAGTCCTTTTGCTAGAGCAATTTTACGATAACGCTGCGCCCAATGTTGCGGGCCTCCCACAAAAAAACCATGAACATTTTCTCCAGACTTTCGAAGAGTTACCAGGGCATCAATAAGAATCTGTACTCCTTTTTCCACCTTATCTCTGGTAACAAAAGATCCAACATATCCAATAATTTTTGTATCCTCAGGAAGGTTAAAATGATGTTTAGCCTCTGCAGGAGTTGGAGGTGATGCAAAACGTTCCAAGTCCACTGCATCCCCTTCCACAATGATTTTTTTAGGTCGTACCCCAAGAGACACCAATGCATCTCGCATAGGAACTGTAAGGCAAACCACTTTTTTGCAAAGGTTACACTGAACAACGAAGTTCTTCTGATTTCTTTTGGGGATCTCGTGTAATTCTAATAATACGGGAATTTTTGTTTTGACCAGCACAGAAACAATAGATGGAGAACGAACATAGAGAACGTCAAATTTCTGCGAGGCAAAAAATGCTTTCAACGACTTTCGATACGAAGCCATCGAAAAATGAAATGCAAGGAACCCCGGAACAAATGGCGAGGAAAGCGCGTCAAAAATAGGTAATTTTTGGACGTGAATACTTTTCTTTAGGTGATAATACTTTTCTGGAACCTGTCGTATATCTGTAAAGATATTAGGGGTAACAAGCGTGACCGTATGCTTTAAATGCTGCATAGCAGCACATACACGAGCAATTTGATGCCCATGAGCCTTTTCCGTAGGAAACCTGGTATGTGTGACGTAAGCGATATTCATAAAACATGTGATTTTGCCCTTAATACTTCATGCGTAATACATAATACTATAGATAATGAATAAACCCACTCTCTTTACCTTTGGCTTTCCGGATACAGACTCTCCTCGGTATCGCAATCTAGTTGATACATACAAAAACGAAGGCTGGAATGTCCAAGAATGTATCACACACCAAAAAGGTTTTTTCAGAAAACATAAAGATCTCTATAGAACATACAGAAGTCTATCTGCATCGCATGCTCCTCCCGATGCTATTCTTGTGAATTTCCCAGGATACTATCTGGTACCTCTTGCGTGGATACTCACACGCTACCCTCGAAAGCAGCTCATTTTCGATGCGTTTGTTTCTGTAAGCGATACCTTGGTATCCGACCGTCAATTGGTTTCTTGGCTACATCCCCTTGCATGGATGTACTATCTTGCAGATATCATCAGTTGTCATCTGGCAGATGAAATATTGATCGACACAAAAGCACATGAGAAATTTTTTGCTTCTCGCTTTTTTCTTTCACAGAAAAACATTCGTGTCATCTACGTTGGTACACGAAAAGATCTTTTCACTCCTGGCCCAAAAGAAAACGTATTTTCCATTGATAAGTACAATATTGTTTTTATTGGAACCTATATTCCCCTGCAAGGAATAGAATATATTTTGCATGCCGCAAAGCTTTTGGAAGAACAAAAAGATATACACTTTACACTGATTGGAAAGGGGCAAACCTACGAGGAAATGCAAAAATTAACACAGAAATTACAATTATCCAATGTCACATTTTATGATTTCATGCCAATTGTCGAACTACCAAAATATCTTCGTTCAGCAGACAGCGCCCTTGGGATATTTGGAACAAGTAGTAAGGCAAACCGTGTGATTCCCCATAAAGTATTTGATGCCGTTGCATGCGGTACCCCCGTCATCACTGCAAAAAACGCCGCAATAGAAGAACAATTTACCGACGGTGAAGAAGTCTTTTTATGTGAAGCTGGAAATCCACAAAGTCTTGCAGAAGCTATTGTGCGTCTGAAGCAGACACAAAAATAAACGAGTGTGAAAGCGCATAATTCCAAAACGCAACCAATCCAATGGCCAACGCCTTTGCCAATATATAATACAATCCTAACCAGTGGAAAAAGATGGCAAGGAATACGTTCAAAAGAAAAGCAACACTGTATACCACAATGAAGCGCCACATTTGATGCATTAAGCTATGTTCATGCCGACCGAATGTGACATATTTATTGAAGAAAAAAACAAACACCGCCGCTACCATTGTTGAGGGAATAAAGGCGATATTAGGATCAAAACTGCCATATTCTACAAAGAGATATAATGAACCCAAATCGATCATCGCACCGCAAAATCCACACAAAATAAATTTTGAAGCTTGTATAGCATGAAGATAAAAATTCTTGGATCGTACGCGAATCACAGAAAAAAATGCTTCAAATATCTCATGAAAGCCGAGGTTGGACTCTCCTCTACGCCTGTTGACAAACACTGTTGGCACTTCACCAATGCGCATACCTTTCTTGTGCAATTGATATGCAACTTCAGATAATACAACATACCCCTTTGCTTCTATGGCACTCATATCAAGCATTGTAAGAGCTTCTTTTGTATAACAACGAAATCCGTTTGTATAATCGGAAATAGGAATACCCAGTACAAGACGTGCATATCTGTTTGCCCATCTGCTAAAAAAAGTACGTTTCCACCCCCAATGATGAATTTCACTTCCCTGCAAGTAACGAGAACCGACGACCATATCATATTCGTGCATTGCATCTAAAAAGCGTTGGATCTCTTCTGGCTTATGAGAAAAATCCGCATCCATTTCAAAAACAAAGTCATATCCCGCGGCCAATGCCCTTCGAAATCCTTCCATCACTGCAGATCCTCTTCCTCCTTTTCCTGTACGAACAACGATTTGTAAATGACCACCGAAACGATCTTGTTCTTTTTGAAGGAGTGCAGCAGTACCATCAGGTGAATTGTCATCGACAACCATAATATCAATTGTAGAATAGCCGGAATGAATGGCATCAACCAAAGAAAGGATGTTATCCGATTCATTATACGAAGGAATAATCACCAAAACACGTTGAGCAACATCATCCGCCTTTTGAGTATTCTGCCACCAAGAAAATGTTTGGTTTAACCCATCATCAAGTTCTGTCCATTTCATATTACCAAGAATAGCATTCTGCGGAAAATTAGGCATATGTCGTATACCTTCTTCATGTGTTGTATCAAATGCAATAGATAATCCTGGATGGACAATAGAAACAATTTTAAATGCAAGATCTCCGATAGTAATGATTTCGGGAGGTAATACATATTCTATTCCTGTTATACCCTTCTGAAAAAGAAGTAATGTGGCATGAGCAAGATCTGGTGCATATAAAAATGCACGCTCTTGTTTCCCACTGCCCCAAACTGGTAATATTTTTTGTGCATTTTTTGCCTTAAGCATTAAAGAGGGGACAACATTACCATCGGGCGTAAAACGATCTCTGGGGCCATAGACATTGATAGGACGCAAGATAAGTAATGCCCCACCCCAGTCTTGCCATAATCTTTCACAAAGAGCTTTCCCAGCAATATATCCATCCTCTGCCTTTTCAGAATGTTCAACTGTACCAACAAGAGCAGTACTAAAAAATGTTACAGATACATCCTGAGAGCATGCAGCAATCAAATTTTCTGTCATCTGCACGTTTTTCTGTACAACCTCATCACGATTATTCTTATGAAAATCAATATTGCGTCGAAAGGCAGCCAAGTGAAAAAGGTGCGCTGCTCCTTTAAGAAGAGTATGACAAAAGTCTGCATCAGAAAGATCCCCCTCCATCCATTCTATCCGCTGAGCAACAGGTGCCAAATATCCATAGTGAGCATCTCGACAGGGAACACGCACTGTATATCCCCTCTCTAGCAAAAGTTCTACAAGAAAACTACCGATGCACCCTGTACCCCCAGTAACAACAATACAAGGCTTATCCATCATTTAGTGCTGCAGAATGAATAATTTTCATGTCGTGGTCCATCATTACTGCGGCCAAGTCTTTTAGACTACTACGAGCCTCCCATCCTAATTTTTCTTTTGCCTTAGAAGGATCGCCAAGCAAGATATCTACTTCTGCAGGACGATAATAATGCGTATCAACAGCCACGATGGTTTTACCAGTATTCGTATCAATATATATTTCATCTCTTCCTTCGCCCTGTTTTTCGTAGGAAACTTGCACATGGTCCAAACAAAGCTCTAAAAATTCTCGTACTGTTGCAGTTTTTCCTGTGGCGATCAAAAAATCTTCTGGCTCATCCAATTGCAACATCTTCCACATTGCTTCTACGTACTCTTTTGCATATCCCCAATCACGCTTTGCATCCAAGTTACCCAAATACAAACAATGGGCATTGCCCGCAAGAATATTCGCCAACGTATACGTAATTTTTCTCGTAACAAAATTCTTTCCTCTACGAGGAGACTCATGATTAAACAAAATACCATTTACAGCATACATATTGTATGCCTCACGGTAGTTCTTAGTGAGATAAAACGCATACGCCTTGGCACACGCATAAGGGCTGCGAGGATAAAATGGTGTATTTTCTGTTTGTGGTACTTCAAAAACCTTGCCAAAAAGTTCGCTACTACTAGCTTGATAAAAACGAGATTGCAATCCACTACTCCGCAGTGCCTCCAAAAGACGTGCAGTGCCTATACCAGTAATATCTCCTGTATACTCTGGTACATCAAAACTGATACCAACATGGCTTTGAGCAGCCAGATTGTAGACTTCATCTGGTTTCGTTTCTGCCAGAATACGCACAAGTGAACTGGAATCTCCTAAGTCTCCATAATGCAAAAAAATTGGTGCTTCCGTTTCCTTATAGCCATGGAAAAGATGCTCAATGCGTCCGCGGTTAAATGTGGAAGATCGACGAACAAGGCCGTGGACTTCATAACCTTTCTCCAAAAGGAGTTCTGCTAGATAAGAACCATCTTGGCCTGTAATCCCTGTAATAAGTGCTTTTTTCATGAGTAAGACAAAAGAAATTCCTGAAAAACATCTGCAATATACTGCAAGTCATTCTCTCCTAAGCTTTGATGACAACCAATATAAAAACCAGATCTATTCACCCAGTCGGCAACGGGATACTCTTTTTGTACAATATCCATTTCTGCATACACTGGCTGATTGATAAGTGGCATCATATCCCTTGTTTCTATATTCATTTTTTCACAATAGCTAACAAGATCCTCCTTAGAAAAAGATGCGCTTTCCCGTACAACAATGGGGTACATCATAAACCCATGCTCTTGAATCGATGTATCAAAAGAGGGCAACTGAAGTACGTCGGTATGCTGTGATAATTTTTCTGTTAATAGTGCTGCATTACCTTGTCTGGCACTAAGAATTTCTGGAAAACGTTCCAACTGTCCGATCCCTAAACCAGCTTCCATTTCTGTTACACGAAAACTGTAACCACGACGAACAAAACGAAATCTTCTGCGTACCACTTCCTGAAATGCTGCCCCATCAATGTCTTTATCATCATCAATATTCAAATAAATACTATCTCTTCCGTGATTGGCAAAACTGCGAAGAATCTCTGCTTTCTTCGGATCATTCGTTAAGGCCAGTCCTCCAACTCCCGTTACAATAAAATGTGCGATATATGTAGAAAAACAGCCAATATCACCGAAAGAACCTGTTTTTTGTCCTTTATACGAAACACCAATCGTTTCACAACTGTCTTCCACAATGGAGAGATTATGCTGTTTTGCAATCGCACAAATAGGCTCCATATTAGCGATCAAGCCAAAAAGATGTACGGGCATAATGGCACGTGTTCTTTGGGTAATTTTTTCCTCTATCAATAAAGGATTCATGTTGTATGTGCTGGCATCACAATCAACAAATATGGGAACGAGATTATGCTCTAAAACAACATTTGCAGTTGCAACAAATGTCAAAGCAGGAACAAGAACTTCATCTCCGTCCTTCCAATGATTCAGCTCTTTTAAAGTGGCAAGAGCGATGGAAAGTGCACTTGTGCCACTATTAACTAAAACGGCATACTTCATATTATGAAGCTCGGCGAACATGTTCTCAAACTTTCTTGAAAGAGGGCCGTACGAAAGACGATTCGACTCCAGTGCTTGCATAACATAATTCTTCTCTCGATCAGTAAGATCCAGTGTACCAACGCCTAATTGTTCTTTTCTCGACTCCATGAAATCATCATAGCAATACCATTGCGGCAAGAACATAGTGTTTATCCACATTTCAAGAAAAATGATGTATTCTTTTTTGTATGAAAAACCTGCAAAAAATTCCTCTATTGGAAATGATAC
>Ga0222634_1000022_pt1 | contig 157803 bp, 166 predicted proteins | sample AntAcemetageno50_FD_179807 | JGI IMG/M metagenome (GOLD analysis project Ga0222634, IMG submission 179807) | Saline water microbial communities from Ace Lake, Antarctica - #50 | ecosystem: Environmental > Aquatic > Non-marine Saline and Alkaline > Saline | place: Antarctica: Ace Lake... | reverse complement strand
CTACATCTTCGATGTTGTCCATTCCCATAAGTCGTCAAAGATCTCTGCTGTAGAAGCGGCACAGGTGTAGCCCCCTTTTGGGTTATTTGGCTCTTGTGCTTCGTATGCCATTTTTCCTCCTGCTTCTTGTATCAGAAGAAAGCCCGTTGCGATGTCCCATAAGCGAATACCATCAAAGAAAACACCATCGGTATGTCCCATCAGTATTTCACCAAGTTCCTCGGCTGCACATCCATAGTTTTCGATGGATCTACAAGGAGGCAGTGTGACATGAAGGATACCGTCGATCTCTTTTGTTCTATGGATGAGGTTACAGTTCAATACCGCATCTTGTAGGGTGCCGGTTTTTCGGAGAACAATAGTTTCGTCATTGAAGTATGCACCTGCTCCGACTCCTCCAAAATACCATTGGTCAAGAAGCGGGAGGTGCATGGCTCCTGCCAATAATGTGCCATTTTTCTGTACGGCAATGATTGTTCCAAAGCTGTGTTTTCCATGAATAAAGTTCGTTGTTCCGTCTAGAGGATCGATAATCCATTCATATGGACTGCTTCGATGCCCCAGTGTTTCCGCGCCTGCTTCTTCTGCGATATATCGGTGTTCAGGAAAATGGTTTTGTATAGATTCAATAACGGCTTTTTGTGTTTTACTATCTACTTCTGTTACAAGATCTATAACAGAAGATTTTGTCGTGATATCCAATTTTTTAGATCCGTGATGCACAGCCTCATATTCTTTTTTCAAAATATCAGACCCTACTGCAGTTGCAGATTTGGCAACGTCTATGAGCTGTTGTATTGATATCGTATCCATACAAATATGTATTATTAAATTGTTGGTAATCTATAGTCGTACAATTTCTCGCGGTCTTTTTTATAGCTGGGTAATGCCCATTCCACCCATGCCCAATATTGAGCAGAGTGATCTGCACGTTTACGATGAGCAAGCTCGTGAACAATGACATAATGCAAAACTTTTGGGTCAACAAATAGGAGAGCAGTATTGAGCATGATCACTCCTTTGTAACTGCAGCTACCCCATTGAGAGGAGGCAAATTGCAAACGAACCTTGGAAATATTTACACCATAAGTGTTGTGATTTATTTTGCGTACAAGTTCTTCAATACGTACAAGCTCTTGAGCTGCAAGAGTTTTCCATAACAATCTATGCAGTCCTTTACGACGCATATTTGGTCCGATAGTTACTGTCCATCCGCGTGTTGTTCGCGAAAGTGTTGTCTTTTTCCCTGGACGTAATGTGAATCGATATTTTTTATCGTTTGCTAATGTTACGGTTGTACTTTCACCGCTATCAAGTAGTTTTCCAAAAGGATTGATCAGTATTTTTTCCTGCTCTTCTTCTACTTGCTTAACCATGCGTGCAAGTAGGTCTTTGACATGCTCTTTTTCCTCTTGATGAGAAAGTCCCTTTGCCAGTCGGATAACAATAGTTTCATCACGAAAGACCGCACGCGAATGCTTGTTTGTTGTGCGTTCAACCCGGTGTCTGATTGTGCGTTTGGTCATTGGGGGTAGGTGAGTATACATGCTCGTCAAGATTATGCTTTGGTGTAGTCTTCGAGAAAAACATAGAGAATAGCGGTGATCGCATCATTCTATATTTGGCTTATATAAGCCAAATATACTATTTACCTATTGCTGATTTTCATTTTCTTGCTCAATTTCTTTGTTCAATGTTTCTGCATCTCTTGCCATTTCAACACAGAATTTTATCTCGGATTGGACTTGACGAAACTGCTCGATAAGAGCGTTATTATCTTCCAATGGTAAAAGGCCGTCTAACAGGCTCTCTTTTTGTTCAAAACAGACTATGGACTCTTCTAATTTTTGCTGTACTTCCTCTGAAGGATTTTCAGAAAGGGTAATGGTATAAATACGCATTATGAGCTGTTCTATCCATGTTTTTGAATGATCAATGCGTACCTTAGTCAGTGCAAGACGTTTTGCTTGGCGGTAGCGTATTTCTAGATTTGTTTTTGCTTCAGTGAGTTGTTCGGCACTGGTATACACTCCCACATCTATGGCTTCTACTATGGTTGCCATAGCATCCATCGTATTTTGAATTCCCAATTCTGCAGCTGTGCGATAGGTATCGGTTACACCAGCAATGCGTTCGATGTATTGTTTTTCTTTACGGAGTATTTCCAGATCCAGCGTAAGTGTAGCCCGAAAGCAGTGCAGCGTTTCTGTAAGAATGGTATCTCTGTTTGCTCTGCGCACATCACTTCTACATTGTATTCTTTTCTCTTTTCTCTTTTCTCTTCGCAGTGCATTTTGTTGGACAAAGGCAGCTCTTTCTTTTCGATTGTTCATAAACTCAGCCCAAAAATTCTGAATTCGTTCTTCTCGATCCGTCCACTTTTGTTGTTGCTCTTCTAGTAGAGCTCCAGTCGATGTTTCCATTGTTTCTCCTGTTGCTGCATATGTCATCATAGGAAAAAATGCTGTCATCACACAGAGGAGAGCCGTGGAATATTGTATTTTTCTACTCACGGTTATGAAGTATAGCAGACTAGGATTGAACATGTTCACGCACACGACCAGACAAATGTTCAATAACGGTTTCTAATTGATCATTGACAATAAGGTGATCAAATAATTCTTTACGATCTGTAAAGAATTGAAGGTCTGCCTCTGCATTTTTTAGACGGTCTTCAATTTGTTTTTCTGTATCTCTTCCACGATCGCGTAGTCTATGTAAAAGAGTAGAGAGCATTTGTCTTTTACTTTTTCCTGGTGGCAAGAGCCCAAAACTGAGGATAGACCTGCGACCAAAGTGAGAAGATAGACCTTGCAAAAGGTTCATTTCTGTAATGACCATGGGAATCTTTCCCTTTGCCCAGATGGCTTCGATGTCTGAGGTTCGATAGCCGTACCACCTCTTTTCTGTAGAGGATGGAATGGATACAGATGTTGCGAGAAGGTTTTCTTTCTTTAGATGTGCAAAGTCTTCTGTAGAAATATGCCTGTATTCATCTTCATCACCAACTTTTGCCTCTCTTGTCGTGACGATTGGCACACGTTCAACGTCTTTACCAATTGTTGTGGAAAGTACTAAGGAAATGGTCGTCTTTCCAACGCCAGAGGGTCCAGTTAAAGCTACAATATAGCCTGGGAACTGTGTTTTTACAGGATGCAGAGCAGAAACTTCGTATGCAATATCGTAGAGACGTAGGCCTTGGGCGTTGACGGCAGAAAGACGCATTTTTGGGAGTACTGTTTGTCCGATTTTTATAAGACTTGAGTCTGAAGACATAAGTTGCCCAGTTACCTTTGTTCCATCGTGTAATTCGATGAGTCCAATTATTCGAGGACCTGCTGGGAATCCTTCTGGTGGATGATGGATTGTCGTAAAAGATACAATGGTTCCTTCCTGCATTTTCTGCTTTAGATATTTATCTGCCCTGTGTAATGATGCTGGAGTAAAGATAGGGGGTAGGGTTAGGGTTGGGTATTTTTAATAATATGAATACCGCAGGTGGCGGCTGCTCCACCAAAATTTTGTGTGAGACCGTATGCTTTTCCAGAGCTGCTTAATTGCTTGCTTACATCAATAATCTGCTTGATGCCAGTGGCAGCTACTGGATGACCACATGCCTTTAGTCCGCCACTTGCATTAATACTTAGTGGGCCAACTTTCTCATACAGGGAGATGCCTTGTCCAGGTTCTGCGAACCCCATGTCTTCAAGAGAAATAATGGCAGCAATAGAGAAACAATCATGAAGCTCCAGATGATCAATATCTTCCCTTCTCAAACTTGCCTCAGCGAGTGCTGCTTCCATGGCATCTTTCGTTGCTGCAAATGACGTTAGGGTTGCTCGGTCTGTAATAGAAACAGTGTCGCTCGCAATCTGAGAGGCTGCAATACTCATGGGACTTTCCATCTTTGTTGAGAGGATCACTGCAGCAGCTCCGTCCGAAATAGGGGAACAGTCAAGCATACAGAGTGGCTCTGCAACTTTTGGAGATTGAGATATTTTTTCTGTAGGAATTGCATTACGGAATTGTGCGAAGGGATTGCTTACTGCGTTTTTGTGATGCAGAGCACTCACGATATTTAATCGGTCTCGTGATAGGCCATATTCATGCATGTAACGCTGCGCTATCAGGCCAAATATTCCTGGGAATGTGAGGCCAGATGGAGCGTCTTTCTCTGCGTCAGCTGCGCCCATTAAGGCATGTGCAATCTTTCCTGCTGGTGTGTCTGTCATTTTTTCAACTCCAACTACGAGAATGGTTTGCGCTTTGCCACTCTCTAGAAGTGCACATGCAGTATGAACCGCCACTGATCCTGATGCACACGCTGCTTCTGCCCGAAGTGATGGCGGATGATGCGGGAGTAAGCTTGCAGCCATTGCACCGAGATGCGCTTGGTTATTGGTTACCTCACCAAGCATGTTTCCAACAATGACAGTGTCGATGTCGAGCGCAGTACACCCTGCATTTTCAATAGCTGATGTTATTGCTTCGTCCATCAAGTCGCGAAGACCTTGGTTCCATTTCTCACCAAAGGTTGTTTGTCCGTAGCCAGTAATGTAGATGGGGGTTTGAATTAGGGTTAGGGTTAGAGGGTAGTGGGTAGGGTTAACTGTTGATATTGTGCGTAATTAATATAACTCACTTCTTTTTCCTCTTTCAAAGGTACACCGTCTTTCAGCATGGTAAGAAGAAAGGCGTCGCTTCCAGCACCTGATCCATACGATACCATAAGAATACTTTCTCCTTTCTTTGCCTTCTGCAAGACATACGCTAGTCCTAGCGGACTACAAGCACTATATGTATTGCCAATATGCGGAACGATGAACCCGTGTTCCATTTGCTGCTTGGTGCATCCAAATTCCTTGGCGATACGGCTTGGAAACTTCGCATTGGGCATATGGAATATGACATGGTTGATGTCAGACATTTCTTTCTTTGTTAATTGGAGTATTCCTTTTGTTGCTTCACGTACATGGTGGAAGTAGGCAGGTTCTCCAGTAAACCGCCCTGCATGACTTGGGTATTGTTCACCGTTTGCCCTCCAGAAGTCGGGCGTATCTGTGGTAAATGACAGTGTTTTTTCGATACGACAGAGAGCATTTTTATCGGTCGCCAGTCCGATGACGAATGCGGCAGCTCCTGCTGCAGCTGTGTATTCCAGAGCATCACCTGGGCGGCTTTGTGCCGTGTCAGAACCGATGGCGAGGCCGTATGTGATTTGTTTGGCGCGAATCATACTATCGACAATCTGCATGGCAGCTGTACCTGCTTTGCATGCAAACTCAAGGTCTGCGCAGTGGCAAAAAGGGTCACATTCAAGCGCATTGGCTACCATTCCACTGGTTGGCTTTACGGCATATGGATGACTTTCAGACCCAACAAAGACCGCAGAAATTTGGGCAGATTTGATATCTGCTACCTCGATGGCTTGCTTTCCTGCCTCAAAAGCAAGGGTAAATGTGTCCTCTCCAACTCCTGGAACGGTCTTTTCATTAACCCCAAGGCCAGATTTGATGGACTGTGGGTCCTGATGCCAGTTTGTGGCAATTTCGTCTACCGTTATTTTTTGTGAAGGCACAGATAAGCCAAAGCCGATAATGGCGGAGGTGGACATTGGCGAGAGTTTACCAGAAATAAGGCTAAAGTAAGCAATCTAGAGTCTTTTTTAGAGTATTTGGCAAGGGTTCATTTGTAACTGCGCGCTCCAACTGACAGACGATCGTCAAAAGAGCTATCTTTGCAATCCTCGTAATCTTTGTAATCCTTGTCATCCTCGTACCTCCTCAATCCTCTATCTCTTCTACTTTCTCTACCTTGCCATATCCTTATGACTACTCGCAAGACTTTGTGATGCTTGTGCTGCAAGGACAGATATTTCTCCTGCAAGAACAGCCGCTCCAATAGACTCTGCGAGTTGTTGAGTTTTTTGTAATGACGTTTCTGGTTGCAGTAATAAGTCTAAACATTGTTTTTGTGCAGGAAGATTCGTTCCTCCTCCACGAACTCCGACGAGGAGGGCAGGGCAGCGCACAGAAATACGCAGTCCATCTTCCACTTGTTCTACTGTCGTATCTGTTAGTGATCCTTCTACAACGTGTGCGGCATCTTGACCTGTAGCCAGATACAGAGCGGCAATGATATTTGCTGCATGAAGATTGCTTCCGAGTGCTCCTGCAATCTTTGATCCTTCTTTTAACTTTGCATTAGCCACGTTTACCATAGCCTGTGGTGTTGTTTTCAGGATTTCTTGAATAACTTTTGTATTCAGTATAACTTCTGCTGTTACCTCATATCCTCTTCCTACATCGTGTGTTCTTTGACTTGGTTTTTTATCGCTATCTACGTTGCCCGCTACGGTGATCAGTTCACAGTCGTAGTGCTGTGCGATCCAATCTCCGATTGCTTGTGCGGCAATGGTTACCATGTTCATTCCCATGGCTTCGTCCGTATCGGCATTGATCGTAAGAAAGAGATGGGTGTCTGTGGTGTCTATATCATACTTTAGAATTTTTAAGTGATTACTTGTTGCTTCTCCGACAGCTTTCCATTTGCTCTCTTCTTCTTGAATAAGAGACGTGAGACGTGAGACGTGAGACTTGGGTCGAAAGGCGATAGAGCGAGAGATGCCATGATGTACTGCTGTGGTTTTTCCGCCTCCAATTTCAGTCATTGCTTTACATCCTCTGTTTACACTAGCAACAAGTGCTCCTTCTGTTGTGGCGAGAGGAAGATGAATTTCTCCCGTTTCTCCATTACTAAATTGCACTCCAAGTGGACCTGCGTACCCAACAGGAATAGGCACACTCCCAAACATTTGCTCGCAGTTTCTTGTCTCTGCATCGCCTATACGGCTTGGCTCTGTTCCAAGGGCGGAGAGGTTTACGCCAATGGTATCTTGAATAGTCATGCGACGAACTGCTGTTCGTTCATGGGAAGAGAGAGATTCTGGTAGGTTTCTAAGATTCATGATTGAGTACTAGAGTACTTGAATACTAGAATACTTGGGAAACGAAACTTCTAGTATTCTCGTAATCCAGTATTCAAAGGAGAAAAGTTCCTCTTCCCGTTTTTGTCTCAAAAACCTGACATCCCTCTTGGTTATTTGCGTATTCTGAAATTCTTTCCTTGGCTTCTGGTTCACAGAATAAGTGAACCGTCGGTCCCGCGTCCATTGTATAAAATACAGGAAGGTGCTCTGAGGTGCGTAATTCTTGGATTTCTCCGATAATACGATGAGTCTCGCTTGAAAGGTAATCGAGCTCGGGAGTCTGGGTTTGCATACACAGATGCATATTCATGCAGTCTTCCTCTGCTACAACCTGGAGCTTTTCGAAGTCTTTACTCAAAATCGCATCGATAGATTCTTGTTGTCGGTAATCTCCAATGGCTTTTAGTCGCTCCTGGTAGTGAGGACTGGAGCTCGCATTGGCATGCCCTTCAGTTGATCCTACCTTCTTTTCTTTGGTGCTTGGCACAATGATGATGTCGTGAAGCAACCAGTGGTTCTCATCGGCGATTTGCCAGCCTTTCGATCCATCGATGAAAAGGTTTTCTTCGTTTCGGATAGCACTGTATCCACCAAAGATACTTCGCGTTGCACTGCCAGACCCAAGTCTCGCCATAACGCTTATTTGCTCATCTGTTAGCGGTAATTCTGTTAGTGCTGCTACTGCTTTTGCAAGAGCAGAGAAGACTGCTGCAGAAGAAGCGAGTCCGATAGAAGGAGGGATGTGGGAGTCGATTGTTAACGATAAGGGAGTAGGGAGTAGGGGGTAGGGGGTAGCAGCAAGGTATGCATGAATCAGTGTTATTGTTTTTTGAAATCGGTCTGTATCTTGCTTTGTAAGCTGTTTGTTTTTTGATGTTACAGAGAACTGGTCTGCGTACTCAACAGAAACATCAACGTATGGACCGTCGAGTGTCATGGATACAGATTCAGCGGCACATAGGCGAAATTCTTCATGGCGGTTCCCCCAATATTTTATGAGAGCAATGTTTGGTGTGCTTCGTGCAGTAGGTATAAGTATTACGGGGTATATATTACGTATGAAGAGGGATTACAGGATACTCGGGTGGAATCTTTGATGCATCAATATTCATAGCTAAAACCATTCCACTTCCTCCGGTCCTTCCTCCTGCCCCTATTACTTTGGCTGCCCCTCCTTCTTGTTCAATTCTTTTGATCAAACTTTTTGCCTTATCTGAAACAACTCCTAGTAATTGCTGCGCAGTATTGTGCTCTTTAAATATTGCTGAAATGTCGCCTCCTTGTTGTAGCTTTTTACTACACTGACCAATAGTTTTCAGGGGCTCAGTAAGTGCGGTTTTTCTTTTTTGTACCCATGTCACAAGCTCTGATGTTTGCTGTTCTGGTTTGCCTGTATCGATCAGTAATGCACCTTCAAGTATGTTACTTGATAAGTCTATAAGTTCTGGAGTTTCATCTTTTTTGAAAATGATAGGTGCTGCATTCCAGATAACAGCAAAGTCTATACCGCTGTGACCAGGGTTTACGGTGTCTTCTATCATTGCCGCTTGCTCCTCACAGTCTTCTCCGAGTAAACATTTCGCTATTGCTATAACAAATGCTGTAGAACTTCCCATTCCTTTATTGAGTGGAATAGTATTTTCGATAGTTATTGTTCCTGGGGGTACAGAGCCGAGGGAAATACAGAGATTGATGATGTCTTGAATATAATTATTCCAGAGATCTGAGGCTTGAGTTTCGAGACCTGAGTTCCATTGTATTTCTATATCATTGAGTGAAGTGTCCCCCTTAAATGTTGTACTTACATGAAAAGGTGCAGGCATTGCGATTCCTGCATATCCAAATACAACTGCGTATTCACCCGTGAGGATGATTTTTCCACAGGCCGATGCGGACATGTTATTTTCCAAAGCGTCTTGTTCGGGAAGAAAATTGATCAACAGATTTTTGTAAGTCTACTGTAGTGAAGTCAGGGAAGCGTTTGTCTATGAAGTCCCACTCGGCATACGTTGACTGCCACAGGAAGAAGTTGCTGGTTCGGTGTTCACCCGATGTTCGGATAATAAGGTCTATATCTGGAAGGCATGGTTGGTCTAGATAATCCTGAAATGTTGAAATGTTGAAATGTTGAAAATTTGTTTTTTCGATAGCACGTTCGATCTCATTTTTTCCGCCGTAGTCTACGGCCAGGTGTAGCGTAAAACCACTACAGTTAGCGGTTTCTTCTTCTACGTCATCTATTAAATTTTTAAGAGTTTCGGGTATACGATCTTTTCGTCCAGAATGTAAAAAGCGTGTGTTGTTTTCCTTGAATGTCGCACGCTCTTTTTGAAGATATTCTTCCAACATTTGCATAAGTTTGGATATTTCTTCTGGGTCTCTTTTCCAGTTTTCTGTTGAAAAGCACCATACGGTAAGAACCGAAATGCGATCATCTTTTTCACACCACTCGGTTACTGTACGAAAGTTTTCAATCGCCTTTTTATGCCCGTCCCATGGAAGAAGAGATAATGCTTTTGCCCATCGCCGATTGCCATCAGGAATAATGGCGATATGAAGTAGGGGGTTGGAGATAGGGGGTAGGGTTAGGGTTAGGGTTAGGAGAGAATATCCATAATTTGGTGAAACCAAGGAGTGTACATTTTTGGATGATTGATCATGTCGTTTTGAAGCTCTTTGACGTAAACCCACTTCATTTCTGCGATTTCTCTTGGATCAGGATTAAGTGTGACGGATTCATCCACCGCTCCGATAAGAATAGTGTCGTATTCATGTTCTGTACCGTTGCCGTTTGGGTCTTCTTCTTTATAGGTGAATGCGCTCTGTACGGATAGGGGACAGGTAAAGCCACATTCTTCTTGAAGGCGTGTTGCCGCTTCTTGTTCTATCGTTTTTTCTTCTTTGGGGTGACTACAGCAGGTATTGGACCAGTGCTTCGCCCAGAGCATTTTTTCATCTGCCCTCTTTTGAATAAGTATTTTTGTTGTATCTTTATTGAAAATGAGTACAGAAAACGCCTTATGGAGCTGTCCACCGTTGGTATGTGCTCCTATGATTTCTTCTGTGCCAAGGGATTTCCCATCATTTGTACAAAGTACAACGGTTTTCATGGCTCTATTGTAGAAAATAGACGACTATAAAGAAAGCAAAGAATGCGAGGATCTTCATCATCTTTATCTGTTCAAATATCTCTTATATTATGCTATAATAGACCTAGATGATCGAATTTCAACAAATTCTCGAATACACGGTAGGCGGTAATTCCGTGGCGGAGATCGCCATTGCTATCGCTATTTTCCCTGTTGTATTGATCGTCATGAAAATGGTGCGAACACAGGTGATTGGTCGAATGCTGAAGCTGTCAAAGCGAACAAGTACTCAAGTAGACGATGTTGTCACATCGTTTCTAGGTGGAATCAAAACACCGATATACGTTCTGGTTGCACTTTTTATTGCTCTGCAAGGTATTTCTATACCGGATTCTTTAAATCTTATTGTTAATATTGCCATACTCATCACAGTAGTTTCCCAAGTGGTGAAGCTGTTGGAAGAGATATTTTTTACGCTGTTAGGTACGCAATTTCGCAGATCGAATCCTGCGTCAGAACTTCCGGGCATCTTTCGTATCGGTATACGTCTTATCTTATGGTCTATTGGAGGATTGCTCATTTTGAGCAATGCAGGAGTAGACATTACATCACTGGTTGCTGGTCTTGGTATCGGAGGCTTGGCGATTTCCTTGGCATTGCAAAATATTCTTTCAGATTTATTTGCATCTTTTTCCTTGGCGGTTGATAAGCCTTTTGAAATCGGAGATTTTATTGTGGTCGGAGAACATACTGGTACGGTAAAAAATATTGGAATGAAAACAACACGCATTACGTCCCTTGAAGGTGAAGAGGTGGTTATCTCTAATGCGGAACTGACATCTGCACGTGTGCAAAACTATAAAAAAATGGAAAAACGTCGCATAGTTATGAGTATAGGAGTCACGTATGACACCACGACTGATCAGTTGCAGCGTGCCAATGCTATTATGAAAGAGGCGGTCTCTGCTCAGGAAAATGCAGAGTTTGGACGTTCACACTTTAGGAGTTTTGGTGGCAGTGCTTTGTTGTTTGAGGTTGTGTATTTCATGCTTACTGGTGATTACACTGCGTACATGGATACGCAACAGAGTATCAATGTGTACATTCATCAGAAATTTCAGGAGGCAGGAATAGAGATGGCCTTCCCCACACAAACGGTGTATCTCAAAAAAGAGGAATCGTAGTCTGCATTGTTTACCGTAAACGAGCATGTTAGACTGCAAGGAAAATGAAATACATTCTTGCGTTACTTCTTAGTGCTGCTGCTCTACTTTTACCTGGGGGTATTACTGATGCAGAACTTTCTGACCCGCTACTTTCACAGCGTATGCAGGGTGTGTATATGAATATCCAAAATGTAAAAGACCCAGACCGCGCTATTGCGATGCTTAAAGATCTTAAGAAAAGAGGGTTTTCTACAGTGGTTTTTGATGTCAAAGATACTCATGTCTATTTTGAACCTGTACACAAGGGTATTGCTAGGGAAGCTAATGTGGTTCTGCCTTTATACGACTTACGTGCTTTTGTTATTGAAGCAAGAAGACAGGGGATTTATACCATTGCGCGATATGTAGCCGTAAAAGATTTTTCACTCGGTGAAGGCATTCCAGAGACAAGGCTACAAAATCCCGTTACCCATGAACCATTGGATACGGAGTGGGTGGATCCTTCCAATGAAACGGTTCTTGAATACAATAGACAGCTGATTACAGAAGTTGCACTAGCAGGTGTTGATGAAATCAATTTGGATTATATTCGTTATCCTTCGGATAACGTCACTGCACTCTCACAGATAAAGACAACGGAAAAGGCTGCACATTTGGAGGAGTTTTTACGTATGGCTCGTGAAGCGATAGATACCGTTGGGTATGATACAAAACTTGGCATTAGTACATATGCCATTGTGGGATGGTACTTTGAATCCAGTATAAAAAATATTGCTCAGGATGTCGTACGGTTTGCGCCGTATGTTGATATTATCTCTCCCATGGCTTACCCAAGTACATTTGCAGTAGGAGCATACTTTGATCCAGCCATTCACCCTCGTAGTCGTATGTATTATTTGGTAAAGCATACTTTGGACGAATATAAAGAACTCTTGGGCCCTGAACATGCATGGAAACTGCGTCCATGGATTCAGGGATATAGCGCATCTCCCTATGAGATCACCGAAGAAATGGATGCGGTATATGCAGCTGGCTTTTGCGGATTTACCGTATGGAGCGTTGGGAATTATTATGATTCGCTGTACACCGCTTTTCGTAATTGGCACACTCCACTCCCGGAACATTGCAAAACACATTTATAATACAAAAAGAACCAAACATACTGCGTGGTTCTTTTTGAAACTTTCCACTATTTCTTCTTCTTTGCTGCTACCTTCTTTGGAGCAGCCTTCTTAGCAACTACTTTTTTGACTGCCTTTTTTGGAGCAGCCTTCTTCTTTGCTGGAGCTTTTTTTGTGGCTTTTTTGACGGCCATAGTAAAGCGGGGAAAGGGATAATGATGAGCCAAATTATCGACCTTTTTTTTCTATACACAATAGCATTTTTATAAATGATCTTGCCGTGAAGAATCGAACATTTCGCATCGTACTATTTCCCTTTTTTTTAAGGGTTCATGCTAAGCATCATACTCGAGAAAAACTGCTGTATCACAGAGGTTGCTCCTATGGGCCAACTATGTGTTCCACCTCCTACTGTTTGAGAATAATTACAAAAAATGGTTTGGTTTCCGCTCCTGCAAGATGCAGCTGATTCACAGTGAAATGATCCTTGCGTGGCATCGAGGCTTTGCATAGAACATTCATTGACGTTTTCCCGAATATCGTATGCTGTTTCTCCGCTTTGATAGGAGACAGCCCAATCTTCAGGATTATGAAGCATCAGACTGGCGGCAGGCCCTGTGCACTCGCCGTAGTACCCTCCAGTACCAACAGAGGCCATTGCTCGAATAACATCTCCCCGTTCACAGGTCAGTTTATGAGTAAACCATCCACCCAACGAGTGTCCAACTGCGTAGATCTCTTCACGATCAATACAGTATGCATCATTTGCCTGAGAAAGAATTCGATCAATAAATTCAATATTTTCTTCTTCTGCCCAGGAATGTGTTCCGTTTGGAAGGGTAATTGCTTGCGGATAGATGACGATGAATTCTGACTGATTACGATTCAATTTCGTGTACTGGCGCAGTTCTGTGTTGTTATTTGTGCGACCATGAAAAGCAAGCATCACAGCGTATGGTTTTTTATGATCGTATTCGTTCGGTAGATCTAATAAGAATGTTCTCTCTTTCCCGTCTACAGTTATCGTTTTTGATAGAACCTTTGACTCTGATAGAGAACATCCTTGTGAAAAACGATTGGTATTCTTTTTTCCCTCTTTGGCATACAGGTCGACAGTCTGCAATAACGCTGCTGCTTGGCCTCGCGTAAGTTTCGTATCGGGATTATAAGAATAGTCTGGCATTGCACCGATGTCTGAAGAAAGGTCTTCCAATGTTGTATACCATGGATCAGAATTTTTGTTTTCTGGAACAGAAACATTAAGAGCCCGAAAACTAAATGCCAATCCTTCGTGTACTGTTACAGGATCTGCTGGTTTGAATGTGCCATCTGAATGACCTGTGGTTATGTTTTTCTGTCGTGCACTGCACACATATGGCGCATACCATGCATCTGGATCAATATCTGGGAAACAGTCATTTGGTATATTTTGTGTTGCAGACACTCCTGCCATACCCATCGTAATCTTTAAAAATTCTGCCCTATTTATGCTTTGATGTGGGCGATACATCCCGTCAGGATATCCGCCGATAATACCTTGTTGTTCTAATGCATCTATATTTGACCGATACCATGACGCCTCAGTGTCTGGAAAAGCAGCCCATACGATATTGGGCATCATTGTCAGTAGGCATACTACGGAAAAATAGCGAGAGAGGTTCATAGAGAGGGATCATACCATAGATGTGCATTGCTACCCTCCAAAGAATAGTTTATATACCATGGATGTTATTGGATCGAAGTCTGGACCATAGACAAGTATTGCACCCATTGCTCCCGTAAGAGAAAGTCCGATGAATCCCATTATTGCTAGCAAAGGAGCAAGAATTGTTCCGAGAATTTTTGTAGAAATCATTATACATATACTGAATAGTTTTTGTATAAAATTCGGTAGTACTTTTACTATATATTGCTGATCCTTTAACCAAAGGAAGAGGTAGCTAGTAGCAAGAATCGCATAGATCCATGTCGTAGTACTTGCTATAAATGAGTGCATTTTTAGCACGGTAAAGAGGTCACGGTTAGTAAATGCATGTTCGGCACCTTCACCACTGGAAAGTGCAACAAAAGCACTGAGCGTGCCTATGCTAACTAATACAAAACGAACCTGTTTCCAATACATTGCTTTTGTAAAGCCTCGAATTACTTCTAAAAAGCTATACAGTGTTAGTAGAGCGATGGGGAAGTGTACGAAGAGAGGGTGTAAATCCATGACAATGAGCTTACTCTTTTTTAGTTGCGATACAACTTTACTATCGACTTGTATGCTATAATCAGCTTTTCCAGTTTTTCCACTGTATATTATGGATTTTTCAAAATTTACAACAAAGGCTGCAGAATCTATGCAAGGAACTATGGAACTAGCAGCGTCTCTGCATCATCAGGCATTACATCCATTCCATTTATTATTAGTCCTTCTTCAACAATCTGGTGGTTTGGTGCCGACGATTTTTGAAAAGTTGGAACAACACCCAAGCGAGATCGCCAAACGTATACAAGATGCCATTGGAAAACTTCCCGTTGTCCAAGGTGGCTCTCAGCCATACCTGAGTCCAGATCTTCAAAAGGTGTTAGATCAAGCAGAATCCGAAGCAGCAAAGCTCCGTGATGAGTATATATCTACTGAACATTTGCTGTTAGCATTATTGGATAATGCAGAAATACAAGGTATTACCCATGTGCAGAGAAAGGCTGTGCTGCAAGAATTGGAGACTATTCGTGGCGGACAACGCGTGACAGATCCTGATCCTGAAGGAAAATATCAAGCTTTGGAAAAGTACACACAGGATTTTACAGAGCTAGCAGCGCAGGGAAAGATAGACCCTGTTATTGGAAGAGACGAAGAAATTCGTAGAGTGATGCAGATTCTTTCTCGCCGTACAAAAAATAATCCTGTTTTAGTTGGTCAACCGGGTACTGGAAAGACGGCCATTGTTGAGGGGCTTGCAAAAAAGATTATTGATGACGATGTTCCAGATACTTTGCGTCATAAAAAAATCTTATCTTTAGACCTTGGTTCTATGATTGCTGGTACAAAGTATCGTGGAGAATTTGAAGACCGTCTTAAGGCTGTTATGAAAGAGATCGAAGCGTCGGATGGGCGTATTATTTTGTTTATTGATGAATTGCACACCATTGTTGGTGCAGGTGCTGCGGAAGGGTCTATGGATGCGGGAAACATTCTCAAGCCAGCTCTTGCACGAGGGCAACTGCGTACTATCGGAGCCACTACACTGAAAGAGTATCGAAAATATATCGAAAAGGATGCAGCACTGGAGAGAAGGTTTCAACCTGTTACGGTAGACCAACCTTCTGTGAAAGATGCTATCTCTATTCTTCGTGGCATAAAGGAAAAATATGAAGTCCACCATGGGGTTCGTATCCAGGATAATGCTGTTGTTGCAGCAGTAACGTTATCTGATCGGTATATTGCAGATAGATTCTTGCCAGATAAAGCTATAGACCTCATAGATGAAGCTGCGTCCAGTTTGCGTATAGAACTAGATAGTAAGCCTATAGAGCTCGACAAGCTCGACCGTCAGATTCGACAATTAGAGATCGAAAAAGAGGCGTTAAAAAAAGAAAAAGATCAACCTTCTCAGAAACGCCTCACAGAGATAGATAAAGAGTTATCCAATTTTAAAGAGCAACAAATGGGTATAGAGGCCAGATGGCAAAATGAAAAAAAGTATGTAGATATTTTGAAAAATGCGGGGAAGGAAATCGATGAACTGAAAGCTCTTGCTGAACAGTCTGAACGCAGTGGAGATCTACAAAAAACAGCGGAGATTCGCTATGGAAAGATCCCAGATCTAGAAAAACAGTTGGTAGAAGCCCAAAAGGAATTGGTACAGATCCAGAAAGAAAATCCTATTCTTCGTGAAGAGGTGACTGAGGAAGATGTTGCAAAAGTGGTGTCACGTTGGACGGGTATTCCTGTAGATAAAATGCTTACAGAAGAACAAGAGAAATTGAAAAACATGGAGGTCGTTCTTGCTGATCGTGTTATTGGACAGGATGATGCTATGAAAGCGGTAAGTAATGCCGTACGTCGCAGTAGAGCAAGGATTCAGGAGGAGAATAAGCCTATTGGTTCATTCTTATTTTTGGGACCTACAGGTGTGGGAAAGACAGAAACCGCAAAGGCTCTCGCAGAGTTTTTGTTTAATGATGAAAATCAGATTACAAGGATCGACATGTCTGAATATAGCGAAAAGCATTCTGTAGCAAGGCTTGTAGGATCTCCTCCTGGATATGTTGGTTACGAAGAAGGAGGGCAGCTAACAGAAGCTGTTCGTACACACCCGTATACGATTGTTCTTTTGGATGAGATCGAGAAGGCACATCCAGAGATCTTTAATATTTTGTTACAAGTTCTTGATGATGGAAGGCTCACTGATGCCAAGGGGCGTACTGTTGATTTTAAAAATACGGTGATTATTATGACGAGTAATTTGGGAAGTGACTTGATTATGAAAGCTGCAGAACAAAAAAAGTACGATGAAGAAGTTCTGCAAAGAGATGTGCAGGGAGTGCTGCGTTCACATTTTCGACCAGAGTTCTTGAATCGTATTGATGACATTATTATCTTCAACGCTCTCAAGGAAAATCAGATAGAGCGGATTGTGGAACTGCAGTTGGAGCAGGTTAAAAACCGACTGCAGCAGAAGGGGATTGCCTTAGATATTTCTAAAGAAGCATTAGGAAAGTTAGCCAAAGAAGGATTTGATCCTGTATTTGGAGCACGTCCGCTAAAGAGACTCATTCAGAAGCTTCTCCTTGATCAGTTGTCATTGCTTATTATCGAAGGAAAGCTGAAAGAAGGATCCACAGCGAAAGTGACAATGAAGGACGGGTCCATTGTTATTCAGGCATCGTCTTAAATATGCAAAAAGAACAAGTGATGCAGAGGCATCACTTGTTTGGTCTTTCACTGTTCTTCTACATATTTTTGAAATTTATGCAGGACATACCATAGAAAAATACTCTGAAGGTTCACAATGAGATGTATGCATATTGCTACCCACACTCCATAATGGATTGTTGCGTATATCAGAATAAGACCGATATACCAAGTATGTATCATCTTTAGGTGTCCGTAGTTTCGATATCGAAGACAAAAGGTAATATTGCAAAATATCATACTCAGAATTAATAATGGAGGATATCCATACAGCGTTTCATGTATGAATCCAAATGAGGTGGTATCCACCACTGGAATCCAAAAATGGGTTGCCATCCAATCTATAGGATTGAGAACAGACAGGTACATCCATAGAATAAACATTCCTATGATGATTTGTACGATACCTACAATACGCATGATTTTTGTACCATTTTTTTCAATTTTTCTACTACCAGAAATGATGATGAGTGCAACAATACATAAGGATAAGAATGACCCCATTACCACATTTATTATTGTCAAAATCATCATGGATAAACATACATATATACATCTGCCACTGAGTTCTTCGTAGAGTGTATCTAACGTTTTTGACGCAGTATGGAGCGCAAAAATGTAGTCATCCTTTTTTGATGTATAGAGATTACTTCCAGACAGCATCATTACTGTAGTAACTCTACTGAGCTCTAAGAGGAAGAGCAGAGTAAAATTTTGTATGTGTGCTATGCTGATCGGCTGAAAAAATGGAAAGTCTAAAAAATCCGTATAGAGCCATTCAATGCATACAACAAAGAGTGTTATGCCCAAGAGTGCCCTTATATCATTTAAAGCATCTTGCAGTGATTTCTTTTGACTTTCGATAATACTCTCTATCTTGTCATTATTCGTAGTTATTATGGCTACACTTGTTTCGTGATGGTTCATTGTGTGCTCCTAATCTGTATTGTGTGCTTTATATAGAAGGTGTGAAAGATCTTTGTATATTAAAAACTATTATTGAAATATTGCAAAAATAATATGCAGTAAATATTATAGCTTACTCCGTGGTTTTTCCATCAAATTCATCATGAGTGTCGCTGAGGGCATCTTGCTTCGTAGCGTGAGTCGTACCGTCAATATGCTCTGGAGGAGAATAGACGGTGTAGAGCTTCAGGTCGGATGAGCCAGTGTTTACAACATTGTGTCGTGTTCCTGCTGGGATAACGATGCCGTCATCTGCTTTTATATCGTGCTCTTTTCCGTTAAGAATAGCTTTACCTTCGCCGCTTTCGATACGGATAAATTGGTCGAGTGTATGTACTTCCTCGCCAATATCTTCTTGGGATTTAATGTTCATCAGGACTAATTGACTATTTGGTGCTGTGTAGAGCACACGGCGGAAGTCTGTATTTTCAAGGGTCACTTTTTCAAGGTTGACGATGTATCCATTCATAAGAAGAGGGGGAAAGGGGTTCTATTGTACGCTTCTTTTTGCAATTTGTGGAGTGATGACTATTTTTTTAGGCTATACTTATTCTTGTGAATCGTTTTCCTTCTGCCAAATATATTGCATTGTTTGCACTCGGAGTGTTCCTGCTTTTGTTTGTCGTATACTACTCTGTTTTACATGCAGACTTTGTGCATTGGGATGATGATTTGTTGGTATTTGATAATCCTTCAGTACGGACAATCAACTTTTGGACTCTGAAACAGATTTTTACCACCTATGATCCAGAGCTCTACATTCCGCTGACACTTTTTACGTATCAACTGAATAACATTATGGATGGAGGAGATCCCTTTTTCTTTCATCTCACCAATGTTGTGCTTCATGCGGTAAGTGCCGTTGTTCTTGCGGGTATTACACTTATTCTTACACGTAAACAGTCTATTGCAGTGGTTGTGGGACTTTTGTTTGCTGTTCACCCTTTAAACGTAGAAGCAGTTTCGTGGATTAGCGCACGTAAAGATCTCCTTTCCATGATTTTCTTTCTTTTGAGCATTTTCTGGTATCTCCTTTCTCAGGATAGCAATAAGAAAAAATGGTACTACTACAGTCTTTTCTTCTTTGTTTGTGCTCTTCTGTCCAAGGTTATTGCTATCACCCTGCCCGTGGTTCTTATTCTTTTGGACTGGCAACGAGGTAAAGAACTTCGTTTCTCTTTACTACGGAATAAAGTTCCATACTTCATTATTAGTATAATCTTTGGTGTTGTCGCGCTTATTGGAAAAGCGGGACAGTCTTCTGTGACTACTCTTCATGAAACGATATTGATGGCTTTTCGCAGTACAATATTTTATATAGAAAAGATTATTTTTCCTGTGCATCTTTCTGTTATTTATCCAGAGTCTGGTGTCATCAGCCTAGCAAATCCCGTATTTTCTGTATCTGCATTTTTAGTAATCGTCATTTCTGTGGTGATCTATTTCTTTCGTAAGAAATATAGAATATTGGTAGTAGGATGGCTCTTCTTTTTGATTACCCTTGCACCAACATATCCGTTGTATCGTAAAGGTTTTGAAGGGGGAGATGTGTATTTTGCCTCCGATAGATATGTGTATATCCCTTCTATCGCCATTATTCTTCTTTTGATTGTGGGTATATATTATTTCACTCAAAGGTGGAGACATGGGTTTGTGGCAATTTCTACTATATTGATTATTATGTGTTCATGGCTTTCCTATAAACAGGCTCATGTTTGGGAGAATAGTGAGTCGCTGTTTACTAATGCGATAAACCTGTACCCCCATGCGCAAGCAGCTCGTAATAATTTGGGTACGGCATATTATCTTGAAGGAAGATTGAATGAGGCAGAACAACAATTCTTAGAAGCTATAGCAGTGCGACCTTTAGCAAGTACCTATTCTAATTTGGGATCTTTGTATCGCAGAAAAGGAGATTTTCCTCAGTCGCTTTCAATGTATCAAACTGCGTTGCAGATAGACCCTGCGGATCGTGATGCATACTTTGGACTTGGTATATTGTTTGCGCAGACAGGTCGTACGGATGATTCTGCTTTGGCGTATAAAAGAGCAATTGAACTCAGGCCTGAAGATGCATCCAGTCATATGAATCTTGGTGTGTTGCATCTACAACAAGGCAATGTGAATGCTGCAATAGAACAGTATCTCTTTGCCTTGAAATATGATCCCTTTTATGTGAATGCGTACTTTAATCTGGGTATGGCTTATAAAAATATTGGTCGTCTACAAGACGCTAGAGAAGCATTTGCAAATGCTTTGCGTTATGATCCTTCTATGCAGCCAGCGAAGGATCAGTTGGAAGCTTTATAGATCATGAACCACGAACAATACGAAACCATTGTGCAAGACACTGTAGACGCATTGCCAGAGCAACTGCGGGATCAGCTGAAAGGAGTAGCTATCGTCATAGACGATAAAGCCCCGCCGCAGAAAAAGGGAATACTCCTCGGACTTTTTCAGGGGGTTCCACTGACAGCATGGGGCAAAGGAATGGGGCCACAACCTCCAGACAAAATTACTTTGTTTCAGCAATCTATAGAACGTGTGGCAAAGACGCCAGAAGACATTCCTGCACTTGTTCGTGAGACTCTATGGCATGAGATAGCCCATTACTTCGGGTTTGATCATGATCATATTCATCATATGGAAGAGCGTTGGCGTGCAAACCGTAACCAGAAATAGATGTAGTATTATTTGGTGCATTCACTCTTGCGAGTCTTTCTGGTTTGGTTCAAAGTATGTACATTCCCTCCCTTTACCTATGAACATTTCTTCAAAATCCTTTCTTGTCCTCAGCCTCTCTGTAGTGCTTGCATCTTGTAGTGTTGCAGAAGCTCCTGATGATACAAATACCGATGGTACTATGCCTGCAAAGACATCTATGACCGACTATAGCCGTGCTGAATGGTTGGCATACTATGAGGCTTCACCTGCATACGACATGCCTTGTGATCAAACTATTCCTGAAGGTGTAGATGGAGTATCTGTCTATGAAGTAGGTGATAATCATTACGTTGTACAACTTCTGTGTGGGGTTCATGCTTATCAGAATAGTTATCTCTTTTATAATCTAAATGTTGGTCCAAATGGAGAACAGACACCAATAGAGATGTCATTCGATAGATTTACAGATGTAGGTCGTTCCAATACTTCTGTATTGATCGGTGCATCATTTGATCCTGCAACAAAAACACTGACTACACTAGAGAAAGCACGAGGGGCAGGGGATTGCGGAGGAGCTGCAACGTATGAATGGCGTGAAGATATTGGTGGTTTTTTTGAACTTACGGAGTTTCGTCAAAAGACAGAGTGCGATGGTGAGGCTGGTGAATGGCCAGTGATTTTTTCACAGACTGAACAAAACCCTGCCGAGGGGCACATGGATGATGCAATGATGGAGGGGCAGTAATTCCTCCATTTATTTTCTGTACAGGGCAGAAAATGTGGTATACTAGCTATGTAAGCTTAGTTTTGAAGGAGGTAGAGATGCTTCTCGAAGGATTCCGATTACATTTCTACTTATTTAATCCTATTTATTATGGATACAGGTACTATTAAGAAGCTGCTCAATGGCTTCGGTTTTATCTCTCGTGAAGAAGGAGAAGATCTCTTCTTTCACTCCGCAGACCTTAATGAGGTGTCTTTTGACGACCTTAGAGAAGGAGATACTGTGCAGTTCACCGTTGGAAGCGGTCCTAAAGGCCCTAAGGCTGACGACGTTTCAAGAGTGTAATACTTTGAAATTGAACAAAAACACACGACGCATTTGCTCGTGTGTTTTTTGTTTTTTCTCTACAATGCCCCCTCAATACCCCTATATTTCTTATGGATCATGGTGATGTTATTCTTCGGTTTCAAGACGTGTCGTTTCAATACGAGCATAAAAAGCCTATTTTAGAAGAGGCAAATTTTGTATTACGCAAAAAAGCCAAGCTGACCATAGTCGGACAGAATGGAGCAGGAAAGAGTACCATCTTTAAAATGATTATGGGTGATATGAAGCCGTCTCGTGGAGATATCCATATAAAGAAAGGAACATCCATTGGTATTGCGAGGCAAGTAGTCAACCCAAAGGATATGGAAAAGACAGTACTCGAGTTTTTTGAAGCAGCTTTTAGTGAGAAGAAATATGATGTCGAACGAGATATCAAAAGGGTACTGGATGTCGTGCAGTTGCACGCACCGTTGGACAAAAAAATAGCTGCTTTTTCTGGTGGGCAGAAAGCTCGTTTACTTTTGGCGTATGCCATTATCCAAGAGCCAGATATTTTATTGCTCGATGAGCCGACGAACAATCTGGACGCAGAGGGAATCTATCATCTCACACAGTTTTTGATCAATTATGAAAAGACTTGCATTGTTATTTCTCATGATTCGGAATTCCTCAACAATTTCACTCACGGAGTGCTGCATTTGGATAGCAATACCTACACAGTGCAACAATATGTAGGGGATTACTTTGATGTGGTAGATCAGATAAAAGCGCAGATAGAACGGGACCAACGTCAGAATGCTCGCATGAAAAAAAGTATCACAGAACAAAAAGATAAAATTAACTTCTTCTCCCATAAAGGGGGAAAAATGCGAAAGCTTGCTAGTAAAATGAGAGACGCTGTAGAAGAGGCAGAAGAAAATAAAGTGGATGTTCGCCAAGAAGATAAAACCATTAATCCTTTTACGATTGGTATTACGGAGTGCAGTAAGCCTCTCGTAAAAATCACATCTTTAACGGTGATGAAAGACCACAAGCCGACCACGCAAAAAGTGCAGGTGACAGTGAGTAAGAGGCACAGACTACAGATCGTCGGGCCAAATGGTATCGGGAAGAGTACGCTTCTAGAGGCAATGGCAGGTAGTAAAGAAGATGGCGCGGTTATCCCTCCAGAGGTAAAAATCGGTTACTATCGTCAGGATTTCTCTGGTCTGGATATGGAAAAAACGGTGTATGACACTTTGGCTGAAGTCATGGAAAAGCCAGATAATCAAAAGGTCTATGCAACAGCTGCTCATTTTTTGCTGCAGGGTGAGAAGGTGAAAAACATTGTAGGAAACCTTTCAGAAGGGCAAAAAGGACTTCTGTGTTTTGCACGATTTGTCTTACAAGAGCCAACACTTCTTATTCTGGATGAGCCGACAAATCATATAAACTTTCGTCATCTTCCCGTGATTGCACAGGCCCTGAATCAGTATGAAGGAGGTATGATCCTCGTGAGTCATGATGATGAATTTGTCTCGCAGATCAGCATAAATGAAGAGCTGAATCTTGGAGCTCTGTAGTACTATTTTTTCGTTCCAAAGAGTACGCAGGCAGTAAGGTCACCTGTTACATTGATAACGGTTCGGAATCGGTCAAGAAGACGGTCGACACCAAGGAGGAGGGCATGTCCAGCTGTTGGAATACCTAAGTTTCCTGCAATAGTTAGAAGAATGGCTACACCAACACCTGGTGTGCCGGGTGTTCCTATGGAGGCTCCTACTAGGGTAATTACCACAAGAAGAATCTGACTTATTCCTAGTTCCATTCCTGCTATTTGTGCCATGAAGATCATAGCAATGGATTGGTATACCGCTGTACCGTCCATATTAATGGTAGTTCCTAGTGGCACGATGATGGAAGCTGTTGCAGGGTCAACGTCGAGTTTTTCCGTCGCAGTCTGAATGGAATAGGGCATGACTGCCGCAGAGCTACTGGTAGAAAATGCCAAAAGTTGTAAGGGGGCAATGCGTTGAAGAAATCGTAAAGGATTACTACGATTAAAGAGAAGGATCAGTATGCAGTACAGAATAAGTAATGATAGTAATCCGAGTAGTACCGTTCCAATATATACACCCATACCAAGGAGGACTGTAACACCAGACTGAATAACCATGCGAGCAGTCAGACCAAAGGCTGCAAGGGGAGTAAGGAGCATAGCCCATTGAACGATTGTCATAAGCACATCTAAAAATCCGTCAGTCATATCAAGAATCGGTTTGATCTTTCTGTTGGGTTGCATGTTGAGTGACAGGCCAATAATGAGCGCAAAGATCACTATTCCCAGCAGTTCCTCATTTGCCGCAGAGGCAAGAGGGTTTTCTGGAATGATCAGTAATGCAGTTTTTGGTAGTGTCTACATAATGTGAGGAGTTGTTTCTTGCTCACCTTCTGCAAGGATTTCGAATCCTGATGGTGTGTTGTCTTTGGGTATATTCACGTAGGACCCTGGATGCAAAATGCTTGCGAGTGTTATTCCTATGGCGCATGAAAATGTTGTGGTGAATAAGAGGTACGCAACAAGCCTTGGTCCTAATGTGCGTAGCTTTTGCACGTCAGATCCTCCGAGTCCTCTGAGAATAGAGAAGAAGACAAGGGGGATGAGAATCATTTTAATGAGTCGCAAAAACAGTTCTCCGGGTAATGCTAGCCATTCTCCAATAATTGCTGCCTTCTCTGGGGTGGTTATCGCAACATCTGGACCAAGGATCATACCGACTATGACACCGATTATCATACTGATAATTACCTGAAGCCAGAGCTTGCCTTGTACAAGTGACTCAAGCTTATGTGCCAGATTACCAATAGGGTTTCGTGTACCAAACAGGAACATAGTATGTATGGTACCGTATATTGTACTTTGCTATAAATGTTTATTTGTAAATTGCGCTTTATTCAATATTTAGAAAATATGCTAAAATGGATTTATCATGAATATACAACAATTTTTTTCTTACGGCATAATTTCCTTATTGCTAACAGCGTGCTTGGGCAATGTACCCGTAGAAAGATATCAAGACGCCACGTACAGTATTGATGGCATGTCTGTAACACTTGCAGACGAGACAGTACGCATGTTTGGTAATGAGGCGATAGGGGATATCAATGGAGATGGTACTTCAGACGTGGTATTCCTTTTTACACAAGATGATGGTGGTAGCGGTACATTTTTCTATGTTGTAGCAGCGCTCAAGAGTGATAAAGGTTATCTAGGAACAAACGCTGTGTTCTTGGGCGATAGGATCGCACCGCAAACTACAGAGATCCATGATGGAGATATCGTCGTGAACTATGTTGTTCGCGCACCGCAAGAGCCTATGACTGCAGATCCCAGTGTCGGAGTTTCCATGTATCTTACGATGTCCGGTGGCGTGTTATATCCAAAAAAGTAATTCGTAAGTGAAACTTATACCGAACCTCTTAAATGCAGTATCACTCTTTTTGTGTATATATAGATTGAATACAATATAGGAAATATCAAAAACAGTATGCTGCTATAGATTCCTATGGCTATCTTTGCGAATTCACCTGGCTTTTCTGCTAAACAACTTGAGTCATCTTCTTTTGCTATAATTTCCGATACTCCACCACTGCAATATTCCATGTATTTCATTCCTGCACTTGGAGGTGTGCGTTGCACATTTTCCGTAGTGTGGTCTTCATAGGCAATGGAAATCCATAACATTGCATTGAGTATTAGCAAAATACTGAAGAGAATTCCCTGTGAACGTAACCAATGTTTCATATTTATAATAGTATATTCAACAGTATATCAGATGTGATTTTGTGTGAATATAAATAGCTCTACCCGATGTTTATCGGTCTTATATCTTTTTTTAGCATCATCACAATATGGTTTAAATTCTTGATCTGTACTACTAGTTCCATATTCCTTGAATATATTTTTGACCTTATCAGATGCAGTAATACTTATAGCCTTTGGGTACCCTAAGTCCCATGTCCTTTGTAATGCAGAAGAAAATAACTGTTTTCCATACCCCTTTTTTTGACATGCAAGACCACCAATGCTTGCAAGTGTATCGGTGCGTATGGGCTGAATGTATATCGTACCAACTACGTGATCCTTTTGTATGAGGATTAATGTTGTATTTAATAAATCCCTGAGTTCGTTTCTTGATTTCTTTTTTAAGAAGGAGATTTTACCAGGTGTCTCCCATTGCATCATTTTTTCTCTGATTGCTTGAATCTCATCGAGTACTTTTTCTTCAGATATATATTCACTGTGTACACTGGTAATCACAGTATCTTGGTCAAGGACCCTAGAATAGTATTGAGCCTGTGATGATGGATTCTTCATGGTCATGCAGTATTTGAATACATAAGAAAAACCCCCTGCGGGCAAAAGCTGTACAGAGGAGACGTTGTAGTTTATATACGAGTTTAGACCGTCACCTCTGTAGAGGTACGGCGGCGAGAAACGCTAAGGTTGATTGAATTAGATTTCACTGCTTTTAGTGTATTTACAAATTTATGTATGTCAAGAGAAGGTGACTTTGATAATAGGTTATGTGATTACTGGTGTTATTTGTGGTTATCGTGTGGAGGATATTGAAGACAAGCTAATGCAGAATATTCGGTATTTAGATAAATTGATTGATGAACTCGCTAAAGGAAGGGCAATGGAAAAGGCCTTACGGATATAGGTTATTTTGTTCAATAAATATTGATTATACTATATTTTTCTATAGTATCAACTTAACTGTTTACGAGAATTGATCATTTACATTTACGCTATTGAAAATATATCTCATTTGAAAGGAGATGAATTATGTACGAACGTTTTACGGACCGAGCGCGAAAAGTAATGCAGATCGCAAATGAAGTAGCAAGGGGAATGGGGTGCGAATATGTCGGCACAGAACACGTATTGCTGGCATTACTCAAGGAAGGATCTGGTACTGCTTGTAGTGCGCTGAAGGAAGTGCGTCTTGCCGAGAGTGCTGTACGGGATGCGATTTGTAAGCTTGTCCCTCCTCCCATAGAAGTCGTGGGTATCAGTGAGGACAAATTACCTCAGAGCCCACGTGTTCAACAGGCTATTTCTCAGGCTATGATGGCAGCTCGAGATATGCTTTCTGCTTATGTTGGCACTGAACATCTTCTTCTTGGGCTTTTAAAAGAGGATTTTCTGGCTTATACGGTCTTGCTACATTGCGACGTGTCCATTGAAGCATTGACGGAACACGTTATGTCTTTGTATCAGCGAAGTGTATCCATTCCGATCGAGAGGAATATTACGAACTCTGTTGCATCAGTTTCTCTGCAAGCGGACACCAAAGATGGGTTAGATGATGCTATTGAAGCATGGAATTGCCGCTTAGAGGACGCACCGAACACTGTTTTGCTTACTCAGCTCATGATTCAACCATTTTCTCATCAAATAACCATTTTTTACGAAAATGGAACGTAAACAGCAGAGACTGTCTCGATCACATCGAGGCAGTCTTTTTATTTTTTTGGGATTTTATGACGAACAGATTTATATGCGTTTCTCCATCAGTACAAAATCGTTTTTGCCATAATACTCTTTCAGATTTGCAATGGTTGTAAATCCTTGTGATTCGTAGAATTCTTTTGCGCCCCACTCTTTTCCTGTTTCGACTGTGAGGATGTGACATCCTTCTGTTTTCGCTTTTTCTTCTGCTTTTTTCATTAAAGCGGAAGCTATACCTTTTCGCTGGAATTCATTATGGACTAATAAGCTATTTACTTTTGCTACTCCCATGTCAGTTTCTAAATACATATAGCCAATAATCTTGTCACCCTCCTGTGCAAGAATCGTATATTTGTTAATGGAAAAGTTTGGCATTCTCTCTCCGTAGTGCTGCTTATCAGCTAATGGCCATTGTTCGTCTTCAAAAGCTTTTAAGAAATCTTTTTGCTCACCTTCGTGGATTGTTATATCTGTCATGTGCTTAATATAGCACACAGAATATTAATGGAGCTTCTTAGTGGGGCTTATGTGCAACTGAGTATGTTATTGACATTACGTACGGAAAAGCGTACTATTTAGGTATGACAGTACTTTCTATTACAAAAGCACGTGCACAGCTGTATAAGCTTATTGACTTTCTTCAAGCAGGGCAGCCCCCAGTGCTTATTACAGGGAAAAAGGGGAATGCTGTACTGGTATCAGAAGATGAATGGCGTTCTATTTCGGAAACATTACATTTAATGAGTATCCCAGGTATGGAGGAATCGATTCTTAATGCTTCTAAGGAGCCATTGGAAACGAGCGCTCGTACCATTGATTTATAAATCATAATGTATGAATTGGTATATTCCAAACAGGCTATAAAAGATAGTAGCCGTTTAAAAAAATCCAACCTCCTAACAAAAGGAAAAGAGATACTATCACTTTTGGAAAAGGATCCATTTATGTCTCCACCATTGTTTGAAAAACTCACTGGTAATTTAAAAGGTTATTATTCTCGTCGGTTAAATCAGCAACATCGCATTGTGTATGAGGTGTATCAAAAAGAAAAAATTGTTAGAATTATTCGTTTATGGACGCATTATGAATAGTTTTGCGTTTTTAGTGGAGCTTATTTAGAACTAGAGCTTAAGTTCTAATGTGTACATATCATCTTTATCTGGTTCTTTTGAACTTATCCATCCATTTCTTTCAAAAAATAGCTTTGCCTTAGGGTTTTTTATATTTACAAAAGTTTTCCATGTCTGTCCGAGTTTCAGTGAGTGTTTCCGGATTACTTCTTTTAGTATTTTTGAGCCAAAACCTTTATTCCGAAGATTAGGCTTAATGGCAAAATCAGTTATGTAATATGCCGGATGTTTTGTATCAGGGAAAAGGATTCCTATTACAGCGACTAGTTCTTTATCTAAGAATACACTGTATTGATATCCATTTTGCTCATCCATTACATTCTTTAGCCAATCATCATCCATTGGGCCCAATCGCATATTGAGCTCTGCATCTTTGTACCAAGATTTATACTTGGAGAAGTCTGCTCCCAAAAATTTGGAAAATCTTAATTCCATTGCTCATAGCATACCAATGTATTGTTCAATCAACGAAGTGGGATGTGGATTATTCAAAGATTGGCATTGATATAGAGAGTGGTCTCTAACCATTTTTTCCCCCTTCAGAAAAGTTTTTCTAGAGGTGGTGCACTAGAAGCTAGCATTTAAGCTGCTTTTTAATCAAATCAGGGCACCCTAAAGATGGATAATTTATAGACTCTATACCTCTACCGCCTTAGAATAAGGGTACTAATTCCAGCTAAATTATGAAATCTATTAACCCTTCAACATACATGAGTATTGGCTCTATCAATTCTTGCTCAAAACAAAGAGTAATTGAAGCTGTAAAGAATGCACGTGTTGCCCATAGGAGTTGGACAAAGTTGAATTTAGATGAGCGCATTGTATTTTTACGAAAAATTATTAAGGAATTTGAGTTGTGTAAAGAAGAACTCATCTTGCTTGAAGCTAGAGAAATGGGAATGACCATAAAAGATGCTTCAGTAGATTTTGATGGATCTATTGAATATGCACAGTGGTACTGTGATCACGCTGCAGAATATTTATCACCTGTAAATTCATATAGTAATCATGAAGAAATACATACTATAGTAAGGGAATCGATCGGTGTGAATGCTGTAATTATTCCATGGAATTTTCCATTTACAAATTTTATTTGGAGCGTCTTTCAATCACTTTTAGCTGGTAATACTATAGTTATTAAACATTCAGAAGAATGTCCATTAACTGCTAAATTTATTTCAAATATAGTTAATAATCACTTACCAACTGCTACTTGTACCATGCTTTATGGAGACAGAAAAGTTGGTAAGTATTTACTCACTCAGGAAATTGATATAGTTTCTTTCACAGGGAGCACTAAAGTAGGTGTTGAAATATATAAATTAGCAGGAGAAAAGCATATCAGAGCACTGACTGAAATGGGTGGCTCAGCGCCTGGAATTATATTTGATGATGCAGATATTGATGTTGCAATTGATGTAATTTGTGAAAGTAGACTGTTTAACCAGGGGCAATGCTGTGACGGCTTAAAAAGATTAATTGTTCATGAGAGTATTTATGAATCTGTTGTAGAAAATTTGTCCATAAAGTTTTCTTCAAAAATAATAGGAGATGCAGATAATATAAATACAGATATTGGACCATTAGTTTCACAAGAACAGCTGCGTATCCTTGTTTCTCAAGTTGAAGATGCAGTAAAAAAAGGAGCACATATTGAAACCGGTGGTTCTTCTTTAGAGAAAGAATTAGGTGGTGCTTTTTTTGAGCCTACACTTATTACATCAGTTTCAAAAAATATGAAGGTCTGGACTCAGGAAGTTTTTGGCCCTGTATTACCCGTTATATCATTTTCGAGCGAGGAGGAAGCTATCAAATTAGCAAATGAGACTATGTATGGCTTAGGTGCATATATTTTTACGAGTGACAGTAGTAAATCTGAAAAAATATGTAGTAAAATAGCTTCAGGAATGATAAGTGTAAATGGGGCATGTTACCTCCAGCCATGCAATCCTTTCGGAGGATGTAAAAAATCAGGATTTGGCAGACAGCATGGTAGATATGGCTTTGAAGAAATGACACAAGTTAAAGTAATTGCTTCAAAAAAATAATGGAGAACTCATTGATAAGTTGGTCTCATCAAGTACTTAGCCAAATAGGTGAATCTAATGTATTGCTCATATCTGGTGGTACAGGTAGTGGAAAAACCTCTTTGGCAATCAAGTTATCTGAAGTAAGAGCATGCCATGTCATGACGTTAGATGATTATTTTCTTGATGAATGTGATTTAGATTTTGCAATTCAAGATGAAGGTGTTAGGCAATGGGAAACTCCAGATTGTTATGATTGGAATTTAGTAAAGTCTAATATAAGTGGACTATTAAATGGCCTACCTACAGATACTCCCATACGTTCTAGGATCTCTCATAAAAGAGTTGGATTTAATAAGGGTATAGAAATAGAAGAAAATGACCTGCTAATAATTGAAGGGCTATATGGATTTCACGATCAAGTAATTTCATTATTGAATGATATGGAAGTCTCATATTTTAAAGTATATATTAATATAGATTCTGAAATACGGTGGCATAGAAAGTATATAAGAGATGTTTTAGATCGTGGAGAAAGCCCCGATAATTTAAGGTCTTATTTTGATAGAGTTGTATTACCTGCAGAAACAAAGTTTCTTTTTGGGCAAATAGATCAATCAGATATTGTTGTTAGCTGATTCTAAATTGTATTTATTAAGCAAATTAAAATTTAGATCATCTAATTTATTTACTAGGCAATAAGATTTTTCAAATGGAATAGCATTCTCCCCCAAAGTGGAATCAGGACACACGATCACTTTCATATTGGCAGCTATACCTGCCTGGTATCCACTATTAGAGTCTTCAATTACAAAACATCTTGATGGTGGTAACATTAGTTTTTGTGCAGTTACATTAAAAATATGTGGATCTGGTTTTCTAGTGCCTAAATCAACATCTGACTGTAATACTAAAAACTGATGTGGGAAAAATTTATTAGAAATTCTTTGTATTGAATCTAGCCTAGAAGTTGAAGCAATGGCAATAGGTACATGGTTGTCATATAAGTCATTAACTAATTTCAAAGCACCAGATTTTAATTCAAGCTCGTTCTTAATAAGATCATTATATATTGTGACTTTAATTTTCTTAATTTCATCACCAGATACATCTATTTTTTTTAATGTTATCCAATCATAAGAACTTATAGACTGGTGTACCCAATATTTAATCCATTCATCCCAATGAATTGTAAAACCAAACTTTTCGAAAGCTAGCTTATAAGCTTTGTATTGTAGGGGTTGAGAATCTACAAGCGTACCATCAAGATCAAAAATAACTGCAAATCCAGGATCTATATTATTATTCATATATCCTATGTTAAAAGAGGAACAGGAACATGGCTATTAATTTGATGTATTTTATCTGTTTCTAATGGCCTAGAGGTACTGTCACAGTATCTTACTAAATCTTGATAATCCTTTTTATGCTCTAGAATTATAGGAGACCAATATTCACTAAGCATACTTTCGTTTTGTTTATATGGCCCTCTGCTATTCTCTTGAAGACATGATTCTCTACCCTACCCATTTAATCTAACTTGCATAATTCCAGTCTCTTCATAGCCAAATTTTTTAGCTGCATTAAATCTGTAAGTTAGGCCCAGCATACACAGCATTTCTAGTAAACATGATTTATTATTTAAATATATACCTTCTGATAGCTTGCTCCTATTTAAAAAATTAAAAATTGTTCCATCGCCAAGTATATAAATATGTCTTTTAAAGTCTGTTAACTTAGAAAATAGCTCATCTAATACATTCATGGCATAAATTATCTTCCGCAACTCATCTATAATTTGATTATTATCATATTCTGATACATATACTGTGTCACTTAGAGGGCACAGTGATAACATATTTACTTGAAATTTTGAAGATTGTAATAAGTCTAATCTTTCTAAAGGGCTAAAATTACCTAGTTGTGTAATGTCTTTAGTCATTATTCATACTAAGAATGTTATTAATCATTTTATGGTCGAATAAATTATTAGCTGTAATTATAGACATTCCTAAATTATCATAGATAACATCAATTTCCTTAAGATTATTATCTTGAATCGTCTTACCAGATTCAACACAATCAATACCAAATGAAAACATATTTGGTACAGTTGCTTCAATTGAGCCTGATAATGAATGAATATTATAATTGGCATTATTAGAGATTCCTTTTTTTTCTAAATATCTCTGTGATATTGAAGGAAAAGAAGATGCCACAGAACACTCTGTGTGAATCGATTGATCATTTTCAGAGATAAGACTCATTCTTGTATTAATCCATGGAAGTTTTTTTAAACAGGTAAATTTTATATTGTGTTTGATTTCGTACTCAAGAATCCATTCATCTGAAACTATTCCAACATCAATATGCTTTGACATCAATAAGGAGCATATATCTTGGGTTTTTAGTAAAAAAAATAAGCATTTACTCGATTCGTAGACTAACTTATTTTCACGAAAGCCATCAAGTTTACAATTATTTTGAATAATATTTACACTTTTTTCATGAAATCTACCCTTTGGGAGGCCAATTTTCATTTTCATATGCATATATTATTATTATTTTTAGTATTTTGTCAAAAATTGTTAGGTTGCAGCATTACCTTTACACGAGAGGATTGTTGTAAAAGTGACTGAAATACTACTTCTGCAGGTGTTCTTCGGTTCATACCAAGCCCTGAATGCTTCTTGTAGTAGTTGTACCAATCAAGCCATTGCCTCAAATTTTAAACTTCGAAAATCGCAATGGCATTAGCTTTATTCTATCAGTTCGAACAAAGATTAGGGGTATAGAAAAATATGACTTCTCTAGGCCATTAATTAAGCTAAGCTCTTTAGTGGAGCTTATTCGGAGCCGATATTTAGGGGTTTAGTAAAAACACTTTTCCTTTTTCGATAGATGTTTCCCAGTCCCTTAGAGGATTTTCGTTCATCCAATCCATTAATGTCTGGCAGGGAAATCCATGACTAACGATGAGGATTTTTTTATCTTTATACTTAGAATTTACTCCATTTAGGAAATCTACTAATCGATCAAGAGTTTGAGAAAAGCTCTCTCCATTTGGGTATATATAATCATTATCTCTGTCTTTGGTTGCAGCATTAGAAGTTATATATGATTGTTGGTCTAATTCTCCTAAATCTACATCGATTAATCTGTTATCAAGGATAATTTTACACTTAGATGTATTTGCAAAATATGATGCTGTTTCTTGTGTTCTCCTAAAGGGAGAGGAGAAAATAAGATCAAAATCTGTATAATTCTGTGCCTCTTTGGCAACTACATCTTTCCCTTCATCTGTTAGACCGTATTTCTTTTGAGTATCTATTTTGCATGACTCAATACCAAGCTCGTTGTTGTCGGCTTTACCATGTCTTACAAGATAAAATTGATTTTGTAGATTGATACTCATGTATGCATTTTAACATATTAAAAATGGCTAATTAAAGCCATACATTAGATGGAGCGGGTAACGGGAATCGAACCCGTATGTTCGGCTTGGAAGGCCGACGTACTAGCCATTGTACTATACCCGCAATAAAACTAGCGAACAGATGATACGCAGGAAACGACCTATTGTGAAGCCTCAGATGCCATTTTTTTTAGTTTCTTTTCCGATGGCTTGGCAAAAGGATTGCAACGAAGGATACGCCAAATGGACAGGGGAATGCCTAAAATGACTCCGCGCTTTTTAATAACCTCTTTACAGTACATGCTACAACTCGGTTCGTGACGACAGTATCCATAGGGATAGAGTCCTCTTAATGGGCCATGGTCTGGGGACAGCGTATTTTGATAAACACTGATGAGTACAGAAATGACCTTGCGAGGAAGGAGCCAGCCTACGCGCAGTGCGCTACGGCTGACAGGCCAGAGTTTGGATCGAATATTGCACATGTTTAAGCCAAAGGGTATTCTTAGTATACTATGGAAACTGTAATCACTCTCAAAGATGTCTTTCTCTATTTAGAGATAACCGCCGTGTTACTCTTTATTCTTGTGTTGTATAATGTTTTGTTTATCGTAGTAGACCTACGCAAAGTGATGAAACGCGTCGAAGTCATTACGAATGAAATACAAAATGTTATTCTAAAACCGATCAATGTTGCAGATCATATTCTGGAAGGAATTGTAAAATATATGGAAACACAGCAAGAACCTTCTGGAAAAGATACCAAGAAAGAAAAGAAGAAAAAATAACCATTACACCTATGCCACCCAAGAAAATTTCTGACGATAAAGAATTAAAAGAAGCAATTGTGCAGTTGGATACGCACATGAAAACTCTTGCGGATCATTATGAACCTGCAAAATATCTTTGGATGGGTTTTTTACGCGGTATTGTGTATGGACTCGGTATCTTGGTAGCGATCTCTCTGGTTGTTCCACTGATTATTGCCGTACTTTCTAGTATCGATTGGATACCAGTAATAGGGGACTTTGTTGCAGACATTGCATTGCGTATTCAAAGCGCACAACGTCCGTACTAATCTACAGTGCCTGTTTGTCGATAAAGACTTTTACGAATAGTCTTTTTAGTGCATCAACAGATGTTTCCATAAGCTCTGCAAGTAGAGAGTTTAAGCGACGTATTTTCTTGTAGAGTTCGTTGATCTGATATGCGGAACCAGGTTTGGATGCTCTGAATGTTTTTTTACGTACCTCTGTGCGTAGTGTTTTGATTTCTTTTTGGATATAGCCACTAAGATGCTTTCGCATTTCTGGGGTATCGGGAAGATTCGCCAGTGCAGTAGCACGAACGGATACAGTATCATCACTTTTTTTTGTGGAGCCTTGTGCTCCACCACCCATATCTCCGGACCGATCTTCCCCCATAGTTTCACTCACTTTATCCATCAAAGAAATAGTTTCTAACAGTCCTTCTAGACCCTTCATTTTCTCTGGTTGGGTAACCAGATGCTTTGCTTCTGTTGATTCAGGTGTGTGTTGTGTGCCTTTTTCGAGGTTTCCTGATGGGCTAACCATACATGTCTATTTTCTCATATTTTGGCCAAAATAGCAATCTAAAAGAAGAATCAGGGTTTCCCCTCATTCCTCTTTTAGTATTTAGACTTTTGATTCTAGCTAGAGTATCCAGCAGCTTCAGCCTCTTTTTCTGTTGCGAAGTATACTCGATTTTCCTCTTTGATCTTCTGGCCAGCAGCACTCTGAGAATCGTAGTATTTCTTTCCTGTCTTGGAAGCGACAAATGCACCTGATGCTTCACCTTCTATTTCGATGGCCATTTGCTCCGTTTTAGCTGCACTTGGCTTTTTCTCTTTTGCTACTTTTTTCTCTTCCTCTTCTTCTTTCTTGTTCTCTGTCATTTCTAATTCCTGTTCTTTCATCTTTGCCAGTGTTTCTTTGTCGATAGGCTTTAGTGCCTTGATCGATAGTCCGATACGACGTTCATCAATATCAATATTGATAACCTGTGCATCTACTTTTTGTCCGATAGTGAGAACCTCGGAAGGATCTTCTACTTTGGAGTGTGCGATCTCTGTCATATGCACAAGACCGTTGATATCTCTTTCAAGACGAAGGAATGCACCGTAATCTGCAAAGCGTACAACGGTTCCCTGTACCTTCTTTCCAACAGGATACCTTTCTGCGATTTCTTCCCATGGGTCTTTTGTGAGTTGTTTCATAGAGAGACTGAGTTTGTCTCCGTCGAGGCCGATGATCTTTACGCGTACCTTGTCTCCTACCTTTGCATGTTCTGCTGGGTTCTTTACGTGCCCCCAAGCGATCTCTGAGATGTGCACAAGGCCTTCCAATCCGTCAAAGGCAGCGAATAGTCCGAACTTTACGATACCAGTTACCATCGCGTCTTTTTCGTCACCAATTTTTAGGGATTCCAAAGACTTAGACCGTTCTTCTGCCATTGCTTCACGCTCTGATACGACGATCTTTCCAGACTCTTCATCCATAGTAATAATCTTTACGGTGAACTTGTATCCGATGTATTTCTGTAGGCGAGTAATGATTTCACTGCTATCGGAATTGTTTACACGTGGGTAATGCACTGGTGCCAATTGTGAAACAGGAAGGAATGTGCGAATTCCATCGATGTTTGCAAGAAGACCACCTTTGTTTGCTTCTTGTGGAGCAAAGGTCATTGTTCCTTCTGTATCAATAAGCTCATGGAACTTGTCCCATGCTTTTTGCTGACTCGCCATACGTAGGCTGAGTACGATCATTCCTTCATTGTTCTCATCTTCGAGAACCATGGTGGTCACATCAGATCCTACTTTAAGATCTTTAAACGTATTAAATGAATCACGAAGCTCACGACCAGAAACGATTCCAACAGCAATACCGTTGATATCGATTAATAATTTATTTTTTCCACGGAAAACAACTTTTCCCTTCACAGCTTCTCCTGGTTTTACCGAAAGAGGTTGTGGTGCGTCTTGGAGCAATGCATCCATGACTGCAGACTGTTTTATAAGTTTTGCTTTAGCCATAATAAAGAATAGGTGCAAGTGGAAGGTATAAAATGGGAGAGTTCCAGATGCCCTTGCACGAGCAACAAGCTGAAATTCGTCTCTATTCTTCTATCATCACGGCTTTTAGTCAAGAAAAAGCCTCTGAAATTACGTTTCAGACCTCTATATCTGCAGAGGATTGATGTTGAGGTCTTTTGGAAGCTTTTGTTCCTGACTAGTCTTCGGGTTGTAGACTTCGTAATAGAGTTCTATGAGTTCTGTGGTGCTTAAACGTCTTGTCATGAGTCCTACATTACGTAATCCAGATTCGATGAGATTTACACGATCTTTCAGTTGCACAGATTTTTCCGCAAAGTATTTTCTGCGATAGTTGATCTTTGATTGAGAATCATCAATACCAAACCATGAGAAGAACTGAGAGAGGCTTGATTTCTTTTCTTCTGCATCATCCAGTGGCACAATTACGAGAAATCGTTTTTGCATAATGTCTGCTACTTCCACAATCTTTTCTATAAACAAAGCATAGGACTCTGTTTGACCACGTAGCAGTTCATTTTCTTGCGCGGATGCGCGCTGCTTTATTTGGTCTATATACGGATCAATATTTACTTTTGTAGATCGTACCAGAATCTGGATAGGGAACATGATAGTATTGATAAAGGATTCATATCCAGAGATGATTCCCTGTTGTTCCGTTTCACTTTTCAGGTTGAAGTTTAGTGCTGTTACCTCGAGCACTGCTCGCATTCCTCCTTTTTTTAAAATCACAGTATCATTGCGAATTTCTGAAATAGGAATAAACCGCTGCACAGCAGCCTTTGCATTCTTACGCCTTTTTCGGACGGTGTCTGTCTTCTTTTTAGGCATGGGATTGTGGTGGAATGATATCTCTCAACAATCCGCCGGATGAAGAGGGGGTCTTTTTCTTTGGAACTGTAATATTGTCTATGGATGCATTGTGCGATGTATCTGCTTTGATCTTTTTTGGATTCACTGGCTTTTTTGTTTCCTGCAGAGATTCACTGTCTTGTGTCGTGGTGAATGTAGATTCAGGTGGGCCTTGGTCTAATACTTTACTGAGCTCTTCTATAGCTGTGCTTTCCTTTTGTTCTTTCTTTTTTAGGAGATCTTCATTGGTCTTTTGTGGATTGTTGGTGATGATATTTATAGAGATTCCCTGTCGTGGTTGCCACGTACGTCTTGCAGGCTTGTTGATACGTTCAATGGTCAGCAGAACTATGCGAAATAAACTAATACCATTGATGCTTACAAAAGCAAAAAGAACAGCAATAACACATGGCAACCATGCAAAGCCAGTTTGTATTGCAGAGACAGGTCCTGCAGCTTTCATAACAGCCCATATTGCGTAACTTATCCCCGCTCCCGCAAGAATAACCATGATTTGACGTAGCGTGACAGGACCGATGATACGGTCTTCAACATAGACGTTCTGTGGAATTTTGACGGGATCTATAGGCATGTATATTTGTGTGAATCTGTTTATTATACCATAATTTATGGATTCTTTTAACCGTCACGATATTGCGGTATTACCAGTATATTGTATTATACTACTTAAGAGGCACTAGAAACGGTACTGCGAGCAGTTTTCTTTTTTGCAGGAGCCTTTTTTTTGTCTCCATGGAGGAAATCCAGACCGTCTTTACCTTTGGCAACGATTTTTATAGTGTCTCCTGGTGCAAAAATACCTTTGAGGATATGCTCTGCTATTTCATCTTCAATACGCTCTTGGATCACTCTACGCACAGGACGTGCCCCATACTGTGGGTCAAATCCATGTTCTCCTAGAATATTGATTGCTTTCTGGTCTACTTCGATATCGTATCCCTTTGATTTCAAGCGAGTTGTCAGAACATCAATATGCATTTTTACAATTTTTCGAATCGTATTTTGGTCAAGCGCATTAAATACCATAATATGGTCTATACGGTTGATGAATTCAGGACGCAGATTTGCTTTGAGTTCTTTGAGCACCTCTTTTCGCTTTTCTTCATAGGCGATCTCTTCTGCCTTTGCCTCTTCTTCCAATTTGAATCCGATTTTTGCTGCTTGTTTTGTGAGTTTTTCTGCACCGATATTACTGGTCATCACAATGATGGTATTTCGGAAGTCGACTGCTTTTCCTTGTGCGTCTGTGAGTACACCATCTTCCAGGATTTGCAGAAGAATGTTAAAGAACTCTGGATGTGCCTTTTCGATCTCATCGAAGAGAACAACAGAATACGGCTTGCGACGTACAGCTTCAGTAAGCTGTCCACCTTCTTCGTATCCGACAAATCCGGCAGTGGCACCCACTAAGCGTGAAACGTTATGTCGTTCCATGAATTCAGACATATCAATTTTGATCAGAGCATCTTCACGGTTGAATACTTCACTGGCAATGGTACGAACGAGTTCTGTTTTTCCTACACCCGTTGGCCCCAAGAAAAGGAATGATCCGATGGGACGCTTTTGGTCACCGATACCGATACGTGAACGTCGGATGGCACGTGCTACTTTTTTGATGGCATCATCTTGGCCGACAACATGTTTTCGCATAATCATCTCCAAGTTCTGTAGACGTTTTTTATCGGACTTTAGAAGTTTTGTTACAGGAATACCTGTCATGCGACCAATGATATGTGCGATGTCATCTCCATCAATTTTGAGAGGAGTACGTTTGTCGCCATCAGCTGCTGCACGCATTTGGTTGATCTCTTCTTGAAGGTTTTGTTGTTCTTGCTTGAGCTTTAATGCTGTGTGGTATTTTTGTTCTTTTACCGATACCTGCTGCTTGGCAATAAGTTTCTCCAGCTTATCTTCCAGCTTTTGTAATTCTGGGTTCGCATCCATTTCTTGGATACTTCGTCCTGCTGCAGCTTCATCCAAAACGTCGATGGCTTTGTCTGGAAGGAATCGATCTGTCAGATATCTTTTACTCAAATTAACTGCGGCTTCCAATGCATCATCGGTAATTTCGATATGGTGGAAGTCTTCGAAGCTACTACGAATTCCTTTCAGAATTTGTATAGCATCCTCAGTGTTTGGTTCGTCTACCGTAATAGACTGGAAGCGTCGCTCCAGAGCTCTGTCTTTTTCGATGGTGCGGTATTCGTCGAGTGTTGTTGCTCCAATAACTTGAATAGCACCTCTGCTGAGTGCGGGCTTGAGAATGTTTGCGGCATCCAGTGACCCCTCTGCAGAACCTGCACCGACGACTGTGTGGATTTCATCGATAAAGAGAATGATTTCATTTTCACTTTGTAATGCTTCTTTGATGATGTCATCGAAACGTTGTTCAAACTCTCCACGGTATTTTGTTCCAGCAATCAGCGACCCCATATTTAGCATCAGTACTCTTTTATTTCGCAGTGAGGAGGGGACTGTGCCTTGCGAAATTTGCTGCGCAAGACCTTCGACAATTGCTGTTTTTCCAACACCCGGTTCACCGATGAGCACGGGGTTGTTTTTCGTTTTACGATTAAGAATATGAATAAGGCGTTCTATTTCTTGGTCACGCCCGATTACTGGATCGATCTTCTTTTCTTTTGCACGTTCGATAAGGTCATCAGTAAAGTAGTCGAGTACTGGTGTTTTACTTTTTCCTCCTTTTTTAGTTTTGATGCTATCGGTTTCTCCCGCAATCATTCCTCCTCCTTGCATCCCAACAATGCTTCCTTGTAACCCTTGAAAGAAGGACTCCAAAGACTGTTCCATGTTTCTGCCCTGCTGTTTGAATTGCGAAATCTGTCCGAACATTTCTTCGACGTGCGCTTTGAGGTCTTCTGGGTCTACTTGCATTTGTTCCAGTAAAAGAGTGGCAGCATTTTTCCCTGTCGACACCAGAGAGTGCAACAAGTGTTCTGTTCCAACATTTGCATGGCGAAACTTGTGTGCAGTGATGACACTTTGTTCAATAACATTGTGGAGGTATGTTGAAAGACCATGCTTCACATGTTTATCTTCTATACTCGGAGTCGTCATGGACTTCATGAGAATGCGTACATTTTCCTGTGTTACCCCTGCACCGGTAAATATGGAAAACCCAAGAGACTTTGGAATAGACAATAGTCCAAGCAAAAGATGCTCGGTACCAATGTAGTTACTCTTCAGATTCTTTGCTTCCTGCTCTGCTATTTGCAGTGCGAGCTTTGCATTTGGGGTGAAGCGGTCGAAAGGGTGCATAGGAGTAGGGGGGAATTAGCAGTCTACCATATGTGAGTGCTAATGTGTGAAATAGTTCATATTATTTTACCAAAAAGATAGGCATCTGTGCAGTGACAGATATGCCTTAAATGTCGCAAAGTAGCGGTTTGGTAATTATTCTTATCATTTACTAGAATTGCGCCAGTCTTCTAGGAATATACTGATCACTGTGGTTGTAGGGACTGCGAGCATGATTCCCAGAATAGGATGTACGGTCTCTGGGAAGGAGACACCGACAAGCATGGCAAATAGAATAGCAATAGGGGAAAGACCTACAGCGCGCTTCATAATGAGTGGAACAAGCAGGTTATTTTCACACCACTGAATAACGTAGTACACACCAATGACAATAAGTCCGACGACAAATCCTTCCTGTGTAAACGCGATAAGCACTGCGGGGACCGCTGCAATGAATGGTCCTACTGCAGGAATAAATTCACAGAATCCTGCAAGCACTGCCAGTGTAAGCGCATATGGCATGCGGAGGATAAGTAATGCAATGAGCGTGAGTACAAAAATGGAAAGCATAAGAAGAAGCTCTCCTCGTGCCCATTGACCGATCTTGCTGTGTACAGCCTCGGACTTGTTATCCAAATATGTGCGGAATTGCTGTGGAAAGAAACTGCGGATCCATGAAAAGATTCCCTCTTTTTCCATTTGCATGAAGAATGCCAGTACCAAAACGATCAAGGTACTTACAAAAAGATTCACAACACTTCCAGCAACTCTTGTTGCAATACGGACACCACCTTGTGCGGCGGTTGAAAGGTTTTGTCCGAACTGCGCTAGGCCGTCTGCAAACTCGTTAATCGAAAGATTTTGCAAGGTGGTTTGTACAAATACCGTCAGACGTAGATTCAAATCGTCTTTGACGAGTGGTAAATGGATTTGCGGGTTTGCAATAAAGTGATCTACTTCAGCAGAAATAATAATCGCAATACTTTGAATTTGTTCTGCAATGATCGGAATAAATGATATAAGCAAAAAGAGCAGTGCAAAAATAGCGAGGAAATAATGCAAGAGAATAGCGATGGCCCTTGGGAAGCCATGTTGCTCCATTCTTCCAACACTAGGGTCTACTACTGCGGCAACAAATACAGCCAGAAAAAGCAGGATGAATTTATCTCTTAGGTGATAAAGCAGCCATGTACCTGCAACAATGGCAAGAATAGTAAAGGCTCCACGGGCAACACTTGTAGCCGAGATATGCATAATAACTTCTTCAGATTTTTTATCCGAAGAAGATGGCCGCACTGTTTTTTTGGGAGCTTCGGTGCTCTTTGCTTTTTTTGCTCTTTCAAGAATGCGTTGTGCCTTTTTCCCGATTACACGCATGGAGGTAAATGCATTCTGTTTTTTTGCAGTCATAATAGAGCAGTAAAGAAATGAGGAAGAGAGCTACCCAGCAATAGATGTAATAATAAAGTCCATAATATAAAAAGATGTTGCACAGAGGATAAAGCCAATAATGGCCCATGTAATACGATTCTTACCAGACTCAGCACTTCCACCCGGAAGGTTTCCGGCAACGATTTCGTATCCTCCCCACATAATCATAATAAGACATACAGATCCTGCAAATGCGAACACCCATTGAATCAAATGAGCGATAAAGTTTGGAATACATGTTTTCGCAATAATGTTTCCGTTTGCAAAATCACAGCCATTTATCCCTTTTTTAATAATAGACCCTACACCTTGGGCATACACTTTGCTGACCAATAATTGACTAAGGAAGGTGTACATACCCCCATATGGTGCCATGAATATAGATCTTTGTGGTTCTTTCTGGCTTTACAATGGGAAAATGTTGTATTCTTATACCGCTTTTATGAAATTTGATTGGAATACCTATCCTCGGCCTTTTGTTGCGCTTGCCCCTATGGCAGGTGTTACTGATGCTTCGTATAGGCAAATTATTAAAACAATTGCCCCAGAAACTATTGTCTATACAGAGTTCCTTTCGACAGATGCTATTCACTATGGAGCGAATAAAACTATGAACATGTTGAGCTTTGATAAAGACATAGAATTTCCTTTTATTGTCCAAGTCTTTGGGAAAGATCCTGAACATTTTCTGTCAGCGGCACAGGTGATTGAAGAAATGGGTGCCAGCGGTATCGATATCAACATGGGGTGTCCTGCTGCCAAAGTGGTTTCTTCCTGTCATGGCTCTGCCCTTATTAAAAATGCAGATCTTGCAAAGAAGCTTGTCGAAGCAACAAAGAAAAAAGTATCCATTCCTGTGAGTGTTAAAACCAGACTCGGATGGGATTGCATAGATAACTTGATCCCTTTTTGCCAAGGACTTATCGATGCGGGTGCAGACGCGTTAGCTATTCATGGTCGAACGTATGAAGGAAAGTTTGGAGGCGAGGCAGACTGGGATCCTATTTATGAACTGAAAGATAATGTCTCTGTTCCCGTTATTGGTAATGGGGATATTAGTAGTGCACAGGATGCTTTGGAAAAGATCGGAAACTTGGATGGGGTCATGGTTGGAAGGGGAACATTTGGAAACCCATGGGTTATGAAAGACATTGCTGAAGCCTTTGGGCTTCAGAGTGGAAAACGGAAAACGGAAAGTGGAAAGTGGATCCCTACAAAAGATCGAATGACTTTTGAAGAAAAAATTCCGTTTATTTTGGAGCACTGTGAGTTGGCCGTAAAAGTAAAAGGGCAGAAGAGGGGAATGTTTGAAATGCGTCGTCACTTGGCTAGCTATGTAAAAGGGATCGATGGTGCATCAGAAAAACGCGCCCTTTTGGTACGCGTAGAATCTGTCGACGAAGTGCAATCGATATTGTTGTCTTAGGCAACAATCACTTTAATACCAGGGCCCATGCTTGGGGTGATGGTAATGGATTGAATGTAGTTTCCTTTGATTCCTACAGGCTTTGCTTCGTTGATAGCTGCAAGAAGTGCTTCAAGGTTTTGGAGTAGTTTTTCAGTTCCGAAAGATGCTTTTCCAAATACAGCGTGAATGATTCCTTGTTTATCCATCTTGCATTCGATACGTCCTTTCTTCAGTTCGTCGATTGTTTTTGCAATGTCCTGTGTGACCGTACCTGCTTTTGGATTCGGCATGAGTCCACGTTGTCCAAGAGTCTTTGCGATCTTTCCAAGGTCTTTCATAACATCTGGACTAGCGATTGCAATGTCGAAGTCGATCTTTTCCTGTTCAATGAGAGGAAGAAGAGTGGAGATTCCTGCAATGTCTGCACCAGCCTTCTTAGCTGCATCTGCTTGGTCGTCTGCAACGAACGCTGCGATACGTACAGTTTTTCCTGTACCGTTTGGTAGCGCTACTGTTGTGCGAACCAATTGGTCTGCCTGTGTGGTATCTGCATTGATCTTGATGTGGATTTCTGCGGTTGCATCAAATTTTACTGTGCTGACTTTTGGCAAAAGTTCTACGGCCTCTAGGAGATCGTATTTCTTGTCTTGGTCAACGAGTGCGGCTTTCTCTGTGTATTTCTTACCGCGTTTACGTGTTACAGGGGACGATGTCGTCTTTTTCATAAGAATGGGGGGAAAGTGGTTCAGGCGCTCTACGCTTGCCGAAGAGCTCCCACGGGGGATATAGTGCAGAACTATTGTTCTCACTGCAAGAATTAAAGCAAAAAAAAGCAATTGAGGTGTCTCAATTGCTTTTTAAAGCGTATGTAGCACTATTACTTTTTCTTTTTTTTCGCTGGCTTTGTTGTTTTAGTGGTCTTTTTTACTGCTTTTCGAGCCTTTGATTTAGGATTTGGCCGCGCTACTACAGCGGTAACTGGCGCTGTGCTGATAGATTTTGTTCGGAAGATTTCCCAATCTTGTGGTCCGCGAGTACACCAGCTGAGCAAAAGTCCGTACAGAAGAAGGACAAAAGGAGTAACCCACCATCCTGCTTGGAAGGATGCAAGAACGATATTGAGCACAATAGAGAGACCAGAAAGTACCATAAGCAAATTTCCGATAATCTTTAATGTAGTCATGTAGATCGCTTCTGGAACAGACTTGGAAGCGCTGTCTAGATTTCGTACTTCTTGGTCTTGCATCAAAAAGAGTAGACCTCCACTGGCAAATACCAATAGAAGGGCGATATACGTTCGACCGGTATACGAAACACCAGCAAAGACGGAAAATATGGTTGGCAATGCACCGATAGTCATTAGAAGAATACTGGTGCCGTGCATTACATAGGTATAAATAGCTTTGCCAATTTCTTTAGGCTTAGCGCCTGCTACCGTCATACTTGCAAGAAAAAGTATGGCAATAAAGAACAGGGTACAGAGGGGGACAACGAGTCCGTAAAAGGATCCGATAAATCCAAATATAGTAGTAAGAGGGTTTTCAATCATAGGTACAAAAAAGGAAGGGTATACATAGAGTACAAATCCTCATTGCGTAATACTATTGCTGAAATCGCTTTTCGTGCTGAAATACTGAAATGACAAATCCTTACAATAGACAATGCATCATTCTTTCATTGCGCTATTACTCTACGGTAACACCCATGCTTCGTGCGGTTCCTGCAATAATCTGCATGGCACCCTCTACATCAATGGCGTTTAAGTCTGGCATCTTTGCTTCAGCGATCTCTCGAAGTTGTGCCTGTGTTAACGTTCCAACTTTATTCTTGTTTGGTTCGCCACTTCCTTTCTTTAGCTTTGCTTTTTCGATAATCATTGCCGCTGCAGGTGGTTGCTTGAGGTCAAACTCAAAGCTTCGGTCATCAAATACACGGATAACGATAGGAATCAGTTGACCCTGTTGATCCTTTGTACGCTCATTGAATTGTGTACAGAAGGCATTGATATCTACACCTGCCTGTCCGAGAACAGGACCGAGTGGAGGCGCAGGATTTGCTTGTCCTCCGCGTGCTTGCGCTTTGATGGTCTTTTTTAGTACAGCCATAGCCGTGATACTCTACGGAATGGTTATCTGGTCGTCAAATGAATACGGGAAAGATTCTTCTTATTTCTTATATTATTGAGTCAATTCCTCAATAAGATTGAAAATTTCCTCTGAAGAGCCTTCTTTTACGTGAAATTCGTATAACCGTTCTCGGACACGGACGAATACCATGCGTTCAGGGAAAAGTCCTGTATCGATGAATGTGAGTAAATTGCGAATAGGACGATTCTCCCTCCTTTGCGTTTCGTCTAACAGATTTTGTACGTTTACAGTAAATGCAGTGTGCAGTGCTTCCTTAAGAGCTAGGTAGTACTGCTTTACCTTTGGCGAGTCTGTCCATGCAATCATTCCTGCTCTATCGCCATTTTTCAGTAGGACATACGACTGCAGTGCTGCTTCTTTGGATGGAATAATATCGCCTAGAAGGATTTTTTCATGAACGTCTGCCAATGTGAAGCCGCGGTTTTGTAGTACGTCTTTTACATTTGGACCTTGGTTTCGGGCAACGCCTCCTGTGGTATTGGTAGGTACTGTTGGATTGGTGTCCGGTGTCACTTCTTCTTCTGTAACAGTGAAGGATTCTTTTTGTATAGGGAGACCTTCGAGGATTGCCGCATCAGCGATGCTCAATATAAACATGGCGCTTATAAGACCGACAGTAATGCGAAGAGGTGATTGCACGGAAATCATTGTACAGATCTCTATTGCATTTCGTAAGGTAAACTCTTTTGGTATGCTATGCTCCTCTATATGGCTCTTAAAAGACAGCAACGCAAACAGGCAGATGTACAACCCGTAAAAACACCCAAAGAAACAGAAGTGTTCGAGCAGACATTACGTCCAAAGTTGCTGACAGAATACATCGGACAAAGTTCTATTAAAGAACATTTATTGGTGTACATAGCTGCTGCTAAAAAGAGGAGTGACTCTTTGGGTCATACTATATTGCACGGACCTCCGGGACTTGGAAAAACAACACTTGCACATATCATTGCACGGGAGATGGGTTCACAGATGCGTTCTACTTCTGGGCCAGCTATAGAAAAACCTGGCGACCTTGCATCACTCTTAACAAACTTGGAAGAGGGGGATGTGTTGTTTATTGATGAGATCCATCGAATGCGACCAGCGATAGAAGAGGTTCTCTACAGTGCAATGGAAGATTTTGCATTAGACCTTGTTATTGGAAAAGGGCCGACTGCTCGTTCTATGCGTTTGGACTTAAAACCTTTTACGCTTGTAGGGGCTACCACGAAGATCGGTTCTGTAAGTGCACCTCTGCGTGACCGTTTTAGTCATCAATTTAAACTACAATTTTATAACGACATAGAGATGGAGCAAATCGTCGAGCGTACCGCAGGTATTTTAGATGTCCGCATGCAAGAAGGGGCATCGCGACATGTCGCATTGTCATGTAGAGCAACTCCTCGTATAGCGAATCGTTTGGTGCGCAGTGTGCGAGACTTTGCACAAGTGGAGAATGAAGACATTGTTTCTGCAGACCGTGTGCAGTCTACATTGCAGAAGCTTGGCATCGACAACAAAGGACTCGATGAAACAGATCGTATGATACTACGTACTGTTATTGAGAAATTTGGCGGTGGACCTGTGGGTATTTCTACCCTTGCGGCGGCAACTGCAGAAGAGATAGATACATTGGAAGACGTCTACGAGCCATACCTTATGCAATGTGGATATTTACATCGCACACCGAAAGGTCGTGTGGTAACCAAGCTTGCGTTTGAACTGTTGGAAATGGATATTCCGCAAGAGGTGCAAAGAGGACTATTTGCGTAAGATTATTCCGCTACGACTTGTACAATATTATTGATAAATTTGTCTTGCGAAAATTCTTTTGCGCGCGCTATGCATACTTCTTTTGAATACTTTTTGTGATCAAACTTTTGTACTATTTCTAGCAGAGAATCTGCATTTGGTTCTTTGAAAAACTCTCCTGTCTTTCCTTCGATGATTGTTTCTAGTGCACCTCCTGCTCTGTAGGCAATGACGGGTGTTCCTTGGGACGCCGCTTCTAGTGGAACGAGGCCAAAGTCTTCTTCACCGGGGAAGAGGACGGCTGTTGCGTTTGTATAGAAACTTCGCAATTCCTCATGAGATGCATATCCGCAGAATTCAATGCTATCTCCGCTGAGTTTTTGCAGTCGTTTTTTATCTGGACCTTCTCCGACGATCTTTAGATGCACGCCAAGGTTGTTACATGCTTCGATGGCAAGTTCTATGCGTTTGTAGCGTACGAGTGAAGAGACGATGAGGAAGTAGGGGGGTGATGAGATGTGAGCCATGAGACGTGAGCTATCCTCAAACCAAGAGTTGCTTATTGGTGGGTGAATGATCTGGCTTTCTTTTCTCCAGTACAGTTCTATTCTTCTTTGCACTTCTTTGGATGGCGCAAGGAGTACGTCTGGACGAGCGGAAGTTTCACAGTCCCAAATGCGTAGCTTGTGAAAAGTAGAGCTGAGATATCTTCTATACAATGGTCCGAGTATTCCTTGAGATGCTTGCTTCTGTACGTCGTGTGTTCTGTCCCAGAGGTATCTGGCAGGGGAATGTACATAACAAATGTGTCTGGGGTTTCCGTTGGTGATGATTCCGTGTGCAAATGCAGATGAAAAAGAAAGCACCGTGTCATACTTTGAAAAATCCCATTGTTCTACCATGTGTGGAAAGTGTTTTAGATACAAATGATGATTGTATTTGTATGGTGCAGGAAGTAGACGATGGAGCAGAGGTGGACTTGCAACAATGACACGTTCTTTCGGAAACCAGTCTCCTAGCTTCTTTTCATCATAGAGTAGTGTGTAAATGGGCGCGTCAGGATACAAATCTGCAAGGATCTTTAAGACACGCTCGGCACCTCCACGCATGGTTAGTAGTTCATGAACAAGAGCTATTTTCATGTGTGTTAGTGTACAGGAATATGGAAATTTTTAGACCTGTAGTATCCATAGGAATTTTTAGGCCTGTGTCTGCTATAGTTATTTTGTTCATATTACGGTGATGTAGTATGGATAGTGTATCAGGATTTAGCATACATTGACATAATTACTAAATTAGTATAATATAATTATACTCTTCATTTTTAACCTTTTAATAGTATGAATTCTGAAACACCTAAACAGCAACTTGCAAAAAGTGTTGCCCATGCGAAACAACTTTTAGAAACAGAGGCCTTCAATGAAGAGGCTCGTGCAGATATTCAGAAGAATATTCGAAACGCACAATTAGCAGATATTACTGATGAAACAGTTAGTGAGCTTTTAAAAGCATTCGAAAATACAAGTGGCGTATTTACTTTTCAGAGGCATGAACAGTAGGGAGTGATAGGTTTTTTACTGTACAAACACAATACATCTGATACATTGAGCATTATGAGTACGCCTTTTGGTACACCATTGTCTGAAGGCCCTATTTTCGAGGGAGATGAAGAATTTTCAAGAGAACAAAAGGAGAGAATTGAGCAAAGAATTCATAGAAATGTTAAAGGTTTTGGTTTTGATATAGATGAAGTACTTCCACAGGTACGTCCACCAGTACTTCCAACTGAGAAGAGTACAGATCAGCCGAGTCAACAAACAGAAAAGGATGAAATGAAAGATTTCTTTTTTGGAAAATAGTTTATACTTGAGCACATGGAAATACTGATTGCTATGTGCGTAATAGATCTTCTAGCGATGATCTCTCCAGGGCCGGACTTTCTCGTCGTTGTGCGCAATAGCCTGCGATACTCTCCGCGTATTGGTAGATATACCACTGTTGGTATTGCCCTTGGTCTTGCTGTGCATATGACGTACTGCATTCTTGGGTTGGGTTTGATTATTTCTCAGTCTATCGTGCTGTTTAATCTCATTAAATACTTGGGAGCTGCGTATCTTATTTGTATTGGTATCATGAGCTTTATGAGTAAAGATGAATCATTGCACATTGATGCGCAAAAAGAAAAGACCATGATCTCTGCGGCACAGGCCATCAAGATGGGCTTTTATGTGAATGCGTTAAACCCCAAGGCAACACTGGCATTTGTCAGCTTGTTTTCTGCGTTTATCACACCAGATACCCCTCTACATATCCCACTTCTTTTTGCTGCGTTTACGATTATCTCTTCTCTGATCTGGTTCTCGTTCGTTGCGTCCATCTTCACCATTCAAAAGGTGCAGACTGCGTTTGCGAAAGCGAAAACAAAAGTGGATAGGACTATTGGTATTTTTTTAGTATCGCTGGGGTTGAAGGTTGTAGATGTTTAGCGTCTACACTTATTACATATTCGAGCTTGAAGAGGAGATAGCGCGAAGGAATGGCAACGGTGGCCGTCTTACGAATTTTCAGCCTCAATCTCCTATCCAAGTATTACTTGGCAAACAAGAATCTGAATCTTTTCATGCCAATGCCTGAGCTTTTAGAGCCAAAATGCACCATTTTTTGACAAATACTGATATATTGTTATAATTAAAATAATTGTTCTTTAATAGTATTTGGCTGGGATTGATGATGTCTTTCAGCGTTGGAGGATATCACGTATCCCAGAACGGCTAAGTTTTCTCTTGAAAGGAGATAGTCATGCAGAAGCTTGAATCGGTTCAGCAGGAGATGACCGAATTGGAACAGGTGCTTACGAAGCACTTCCTCACCCTGTCCACGGTCACGGTTGCCCAGCCCCGCCAGGACAGCGACACCGTCTTTTTCACCCTCACCCTGTCCACTGACGGTGGCGAGGAGTGTTTCAGTCTCAAGGATGAGGAGGACAAGGGGAAGTCCTGCAAGCTGCACCTGAACATCACAGGATTCGGGCGCCAGTTTTGCGAGTTCAACCTCTTGCCCGATGGCAACGTGCTCCAACACTGCACCGCCAGGACCGTGGTGAACTACATCATAAATCTCCTGTTCGCCAACGGCTACCGCATGACGCGGAAGCCGAACAGCGACAGCGGGAGCGCCCACAATAGTTTGTGGGGCAAGGAAGACTAACAGTCAAGAGAGTGACCTCGGTAGACCGTTCGCTATGAATACAGGGGTGAGTATCCTTCAATGGAAACTCACCCCGATTTTATGCAGCGATAACACCCTCCCATTACTTTAGGGTCTTTGCTCCTACCAAAGAGCTAAATCCTGTCCTTCTACGGTCGATTGCCTTTTGCTCTCTGTGAGAGCTATGGACTTCGTTCCTGAAAGCGCGGCCCAATTCTTCGAGCTTCTTTTTATAATCCAGCATTCGTCCAGCAAAGAACATCCTGCCGCAAATCATGATGTTCATACAATACTCAAAATGGTAAATACGTTCTGTATCGCAAATGATCATAGACAGATAAAGCTTAAACAGAGTAATGATTCTTTTTCCACTTTCCGCTTTGCACTTTCCACTTTAATGGCGGCGCCACGTGATTGTGCGCAGCCGCGTAAAGCTCGCTTTGCTCGCCACGCGGTCACGTAAAATAGCTGCTCGCTTCGCTGCGCGCAATTTTACGTGGTGGGTCGGGTGGGATTTGAACCCACGGCCAATAGGTTAAAAGCCTACTGCTCTACCACTGAGCTACCGACCCATGATGTGAAAGATAGACGATAGTGTCCCGGAAACCAAATGCTGCGAAGTGGTCCACTGCCTGTCGACCCTGCCTGCCGGCAGGCAGGCGTAGCGCTTCGAAGCGAAGCGTAGAAGGGCGAAGGTGGAAGCTACCGACCCGTGGTGTGAAAGAGTCTCGTCGTAGCCAGAGGCGAAGACGGACATGGTACGGATTTCTCTGCACACGGCAGACTATAATGGAATCTTTTGTCTCTGACTACTCATCGTAGCTTCATTTTCTCTATTTTTCAGAATATCTGTATGATGCAGCAGATGATCGATTCTCATTGTCACTTAGCGGCGGAGCAGTTTTCTGTAGATCTTGATGCTGTGATACAGCGAGCATTTTCTGCTGGTATCACCTATATGGTCACCATTGCAGATACACTGGAGGAAGGGGATGCATGTGCAGAAATAGCGCAAAAGAATGATCACATTTTTTATACAATGGGAGTACATCCTCACGCTGCGCGTGAGTGGAAAGTGCCCGCCCGTGCCGGTACGGACGGGGAAAGTGGAAAGTGGAAAATTGTGGAGGCTGCGAAGAATCCGAAGATGGTTGCGGTTGGAGAGATCGGGTTGGATTATCATTATATGAACTCGCCAAAAGAAGACCAGATTTGCGCTTTTCGAGATCAAATAGCAATAGCACAGGAGTTACATCTTCCAATCGTTGTGCATAATAGGGAATCTATAGGCGACATGCTTCCCATTATTCGAGAGACAAAGCCGCAAGCAATGGTCGTGCATTGTTGCACAGAGAAATGGGAGGATGTAGCCGAGCTCGTGGATGCAGGCTACCTTCTTTCTTTTACAGGAATTGCAACGTACCCAAGTGCACAAGATATTCGTAACACCATTTTGCACTGTCCGCTTGAACAAATGATGATCGAAACAGACGCACCGTATCTGTCACCCAAGTCGAAAAGAGGAGAGAGAAATGAGCCGGCGTACGTCGGAGAAATCGCACAGTGTATTGCAGATACCAAAGAAGTTTCACTCGAAAGTGTTATTGCACAAACAACGCAGAATGCAAAGAGCTTTTACTGTCTTCCAGAGTAAGCATTGTTTAGAGTATTGCTGTGAGTACCAAAGCCCACATTGATCGACTTTCGAAAGGATTTTCTGTGTCAGATCATAAACGGATGAACAGTGCTGTGTCTTTTGGGAGGCAGCATTTACAGGCAATTAAAAGACGAACAGGGGTTAGCTATGCAGACCATTGCGTTGATGTTGCACTGACTTTGCATGAAGCCGTACAAGATCCAGACGTGCTAATGATTGCTGTTTTGCATGACATTCTTGTTCATCCAGATGGAAAAGATCTTCTGAAGCAAGCACCGCTTAGTGATAATCAAAAAGATATTATTTCTACTATGCATGAACTACGTCGTTTGCATATCCATGCAAATACCGAAGACTTGGACAAGGTGATAGACGCCTTTATGCAAGAGCCGGAGCTTTTGCATTTACGCATGGCGCACCGTGTTTCAGACATTAGACAATTACCAGATTTCACTCCGACACTGCGTAAGCAGATTGCGCGTGAGACGCTGTATATGTATAGCGCCATTGCTGGGAGGTTGGGTATGCATCGGTGGAGGTCTGAACTGGAAGATTCCAGCTTTCCGATTGTACAGCCAAAACTTGCAACTCAGTTGCAGGAACAATTTCGACAATCGTCATCAGTTGATGATGTGTGTTTGCAGCATGCACATCGTTTCCTGCAAAAAGAATTACAAAAGCAGGGGATTACTTCTTCCATACAGAATAGGGTAAAAGGACTTTATTCTACGTATAGGAAAATGGTCCTGAAAAAACGTGATTTTGAAGCACTGACAGACCGCTTAGCTTTGCGTATTGTGGTAGATAGTCTTGATGATTGCTATAGAACCCTTGGTATTGTCCATGCGGTTATGCACCCTATTCCTGGAAAGCTGAAAGATTACATAGGTGCCCCAAAGGAAAATGGATATCAGTCTATTCATACCGTGGTATATCCACTCCCAGGAGTAACAGATTTTCCAATAGAGGTACAGATTCGCACACAGGAAATGCATCAACAGTGTGAATATGGTCTGGCGTCTCATGGAGAATATAAAGCAAATACCTATGCCCTTCATGCAAGGCAATCCCGCGTGAATCTCTTTCGCAATTTAGATAATTTGCGCATGGAAACCCAAACCCCAAAACAATTTGAGGAAGCTTTACGTATGTATTTCCGTGAAGACCACATCGCTATTTTTGATGCAGAGAGTAATCTCTATCATTTTAAAAAACCTGTTGCCGCCATAGATATTGCGTGTGCGCTGTATCCGCAAAAATATATACGATTGAAATCTGTGAGCATCAATGGTCGAGCGCGTTCAGTGGATACATTGCTTCATGATGGCGATACTATCGATGTTTCTTTTGGTCGTAAAAAGACCATTGCTCCAAAATGGGGACACTGTGCTTTGTATCCGTCAACGCAAAAAAAGATTCGTGGGGATTTGTCTGTGTAGTGTTTGACCCGCCAACCGAAGACAGCAGGTCTGTTGTGTATGAAAGAAGAAGCCCGCCTGCGCCAAGGCTTCGGCGGACAACCTGCTGCGCAGGTTGGAGCGGATGACGAGATTCGAACTCGCGACCTTCGCCATGGCAAGGCGACGCTCTAGCCAACTGAGCTACATCCGCAACGGGCGAAATGCTACGTTTAATCGAGGATTGATGCAAGTTGATTACCCTGTCTCTCTCTTAATGCTTGCTATTTATTATTAAATGTTTTGTAATAAAATAATTTTGTCAGGTAATAGTGACAATATTACCACTCAGAGTCGTATTTATGGTGTAAATCTGCTATACTATCTTGATGCATATAAAAAAATACACACCACAGTATCTTGCAGTAGTTACTGGAGGACTGCTTACCGCTCTTGTCTTGGGAGTGGGTGCACTACATACAGTGTCTATGGACTCGGGGTCACTGAAAGCGGCCGTTGAAGCACAAAAACCAGATGCCTCTGATCCACCACCATGTTCGGACGGATCGTGCATCCCTTTATTGGCACCCTTGGGAAAAATGCAGACCATTCCCATATCCACATCATCTTCAAGTGAAGGTGTCTCGGGTGCTATTGGTACATTCCTGACGTATTTTCAGGATGCGTTTTCTTTGTTCGAGGCTATTGCTGTCGGATTTTCTGTTCTGTGGATTTTGATAGGAGGCTTTTACATTATGATGTCTGGATCTGATGGTGGCATGCGTGGCACGGGAAAGTCTATTATCTTGTGGGCAGTTGTGGGATTAGTCCTTACGGAATTCGCAGGGTTCTTCTTAAAAACTCTTAACAGTGTATTCTTTAAATAAAATGCTTACCTATTTGCTCTCATTAATAGCACAGATCACTCCCACAGTTTTCGCTGTGGCAGATTGTGATTTTGTCGGCATTAACTGTTCGTCCGATCCAGGTGTTACTATGGCAGGCGTCATTGGTAAAGTTGGCGTGGCACTTGTTGATATTGTTTCAGGGCTCGCTATGCTCTTTGTGGTAATGGGTGGAGCATTTATGGTCATGAACTTCGGAAATGAAACACAGATAGAAAAAGGAAAAAAGTCAGTCTATTTTGCTCTTGGTGGTTTTACATTGGCCATTCTTTCACAGGCGATTATTTCTTTTGTTGTTGCAAGAACAGATGGTGTGGGTGAGACCGCTCCACATTTAGATATTATGAGTGTTATGGTTTCGTCGATGTTGGGTGTTTTCAATGGTGTCTTTGCATTGATGATGCTGTATTACGGTTTCAAACTGGTATTGGCACGAGGACAATCTTCCGAACTCGATGCAGTCAAAAAAGGAGTGTTCTGGACAGTTTCTGGGGCCATTGTTGTCAATCTCTCCTACGCTCTTATTAAGGCTACGCTTACCCTTGTACTCTAATGAAAACTCTGTATTACATCTTTCAGGCATCTATAGAAAAAGCGTTTGCTCAGTCAGATTCTTGGGCTATTTATTGTAAATCTTTAGGTACCCATTGTGGAAATGGCAGGGAATACATTATTAGCCTTGCTGTTCGTACTATTGATACCCTTATCATTCCTCTTATTGGTGGAATTGCGGTTATTGGTGTGTTGTGGGCTTCCATAAAAATGACGGCATCGTTTGGAAACGATCAGGGAAAAGAAGAAGCGAAAAAAATTATCGGATATTCCGTTGTTGGTATTGTCCTGTGTGTGACAGGGTATGCCATTGTAAAATGGGTGTGCGTATTTGTAGAAGGGGCAACAGCAGGTGGTGCAAGTATGTGCGGATAGTAGATTTTAGAAAGAACTGGTGGTAAGTATGGCTGTTTTATTGGTACTATTGCTGTATGCCTCGCCAATATGTTACTACTGCAATAGACTATCCGAATGCTGCTCCGCATATGGGACATGTTTTGGAAAAGGTTCTTGCAGACGTCATGGCGAGATGGTTCCGTTTGCGCGGAGACAGTGTTCGTTTTCAGATCGGTACCGATGAGCATGGAACGAAGATTCAGCAAACTGCAGAAAAAGAGGGAATGAAACCTCAGGAGTTGGTTGATAGAAACGTTTCTTTATTTCAGGACTTGTATACACGTTTGCATATTAGTCATGATCATTTTATTCGCACGTCAGACCAGTCAGAGCATTGGCCAACAGTGATAGAGCTCTGGAGGCGTTTGGAGCGCTCTGGTATGCTGGAGAAACGCAGTTACACTGGTCTGTATTGTAGTGGCTGTGAACGTTTTATGACGAAGAGAGATTTGGATGAACAGGGGATGTGTCCCAATCATAAAAAAGCCCCCGAAGAAGTGGTAGAGGAAAACTGGTTTTTTCGTATGAGTCAGGATACACAGCATTTGAAAAATCTTCTGACAGATACATGGGATGGGCAGTCTTATCGGATTATTCCTGAGCAGCGTGCCCAAGAAACTTTGGCACTCATAGAGCAGGGACTGGAAGATGTTTCCTTTTCTCGTCCAAAAAGTTCTTTGTCTTGGGGCATCCCTGTACCAGGAGATGACGAGCAAACGATGTACGTATGGTGCGATGCATTGACCAATTATATCTCTGGAATAGGCCTTCTTACAGATCATGCAGAAGAGGAATGGTGGGCAGATGATACGAAAATCACTCATGTAATCGGAAAAGATATTGCACGGTTTCATGCTCTTATTTGGCCAGACATGTTGAAGCATGCAGATGTTCGCATTCCAGATCAGTTAGTCATTCATGGATTTCTGACTTCCGAAGGAGAGAAGATGAGCAAATCCCTTGGCAATGTTGTGAAGCCCGATGACATTCTTGCAAAGTTTGATGGTAACCCAGACCCTATTCGTTTTTATCTGAGCCATGAAATTACCGTAGGAAACGATGGTGACTTTTCTTGGGATAGATTTGAGAAGCTCTACGATGCAAAGCTACGTAATGCCATGGGAAACTTGTTAAACCGTGTATTGGTTTTATTGCAAAAAGAAGGTGGAGACATCTCTGTTCCAGATTCATCGTCCGACAGTGCACAAGCAGAGAATGGCTGGGAAATGTTCATGTCTTCTATGGGAAAATTTGATGTACATACCAGTTTGGCACAAGTTTTGAAGCTTGTGGATGCTCTGAATGCAGGTATAGATACGACAAAACCTTGGTCTATGGAAGGGGAAGAGAAGGTTGTTCTTTTATCACGATTTGCGGAGTCTTTGCGCCACGTCGCTCTGATGCTTTTACCCTTCTGTCCAGATACTGCTTATCGCATGTCTAAGCAGCTGAATGCCCCGTATGCAGAAGAGATGTTGAACAAAAATTTTGTTCTTAAAAATGAGCAACGTGATCTTACACAGTGGGGAAGCTTGGGAAAAGACTGGAAATCCATTGGGAAGCCAAGTATCCTTTTCGCGCCTTTAACGTAAAGCGATCGGAGAATGCCGAGGGAGAACACCAAGGAATGATCCAGAAAGCACAGGGATAAGGCGATTTATATATTTTCCACATTTTATTATGTTTGATCCAATGGCTGATCTCGCAGGAGACGGTATTTCCGGAGAAGATACTGCACACGACAGTACTCCATCAGAAGCTCCAAGGCAGAGTAGTGGCCACAGTGCTCCTCGTGAAGGTAACCGTGGCGGATACGCAGATGAAGTACACTCTGTCACTATTCACGCACGTCAGCGTACATTTTATATCGACTTGAAAAAGAGTCACAACGGAAAATTTTTCAAGGTTTCCGAGAAATCTCGTGGAGGAAATAAAACCACGATCATGTTTGATTCTGAAGATCTTGATAAATTCATCGAGGCTTTCCAAGAGATGAAAGCACACGTGTAGCATTCATAAAAAGCGGAGAGGTTTTCCTTTCCGCTTTTTTTATAGCAATTTATATATCAATGTCGTCGACGGGAATCACGTATCCGTTAACGTAAGGGTTACTAATAGTCATGAAAAGTGTCAATTTGGTAGCTTCTCCTCTAGTTATAGGTTTTCCGGGACGGAATGTCCCGTCATCGTAACCTTCTATGAATGCGTAACTTAATGCGTCGTGTATATACGGCGTAAACCAATCATCTTGTGATACATCGGAAAAGATATTTTCATAACTTTCATTATCGAATGCGGATAAATTGGTCGCAAGAAATAGTATTTTTAAAGCTTCTGCCCTGTTGATGGGTGCATCTGGACGGAAGGTTCCGTCGGGGTATCCAGCGATAACACCGCGTTCATATGCACTATAAATAATTCTTCTTTTTAGTGCATCATCTTCTGTTTCTCTTGGTCGTGACACCCTGCGCACATCTGGAAATGTAAATTCTCCTTCGTCTACTGAGGCATTTGGAATGTGACAACTGCTCAGTAATGCGATTTTCAAGAGTTCATATCGACTGATTTGTTTGTCTGGTTGAAATAGTGCACCGTCTTCCGTCCAGTATCCCTGTACGATACGTTGGCCGTCTTCACCGATTTTCGTTTGTTGAAGAGCGGTGACAAATGGTTTACTCCAATGAGTGTCAATATCATGTAAGACTTCTGTAGGACCCGCATAGTACAGACAAGGGTTTTCCAGTGGGTCATTGCCCTTTGCCACTTCTTCACCGTCTGGTGTGCCATCTTTGTCTGTATCAGGGTCATTCATATCTGTGCCTTCGATAAATTCTTGAATATTACTCAGTCCGTCGTTGTCGGGGTCTTCGTAAGAGTCGGAGCGTACATCTTTTTTCATATTATTTGCATCTTCAAACTCGTCTGGGAGTCCGTCACCATCCATATCTTTTGTGTAACGGGCATCCAATGGAAAAGGATCCTTATCATCGTTGAGTGTATCGTTGTCACTATCTACATTTTCTCTGTTTGTACCCAAGTTATCTTCTTGTCCATTCGTTAGTCCGTCACCGTCTAGGTCGTTGGTTAAGTCATCTTTTGGGTCGAGGGGATTTCTTTCATTGTGGACTTCAGATCCGTCTGCCTCTCCTCCTCCATCGGTATCAGCGTCAAATGGATTTGTTTCCCCGTCATCTACTATGCCATTGGCATTACGATCTTCTTCTTCATTAAGAAGTCCGTCTCCATCGGCATCATCTGTACCTACAACACTTTGAGCATATGACCCAAAGGGGATAGTAAGCACAACAAATAAAACAAAAATGTATTTCAGCATGTATAGAGTATAGCGTGTTATTCTCTCCCGTGCATAAAGTCTGCGCCGCTCATCTTTTGTTTTCCAGGAGGTTGTAGTGTAACGATATGTACGATGGAATCTTTGCAGGTCAGTGGAATGGAATGCGTACATGGTTCTAAACTGGTTTCCAGAAGTTTTACCATTTCACCGTGTACGGTACATCGCACACCAGGCCACGGAACTAATGCTCGTACATGTCGGTCGATCTCTATTGCGGTCATGGTGCTTGGGTCGACGTCTCCCATGACGCGCGTCAGCTTGTGACATACGGTGACTTCGGACTCGTCTTGTTTATGCTCTTCAGGAAAGTCCATCACTGTTTTTTCCAATAGCTTTGCCCCCATATCTGACAGTGTATCGTGCAATGTTTCTATAGTTTCTCTTGGCTTCACACTATACGCAGACTGAGAAAGAATAGGACCTGCATCCAGAGCTGCTACCATTCGTTGCACGGTTACTCCTGTTTCGTGGTCTCCTTGCAATAGAGTGTGCTGTAGAGGACTTGCTCCTCTCCAGCGGGGGAGTAGTGAGGCATGAACATTGAGTGCTGCAATACGTGGAGCATCCAAAATCGGCTGCTTTAGTATCTGTCCATAAGCGACGACGACAAGGTAGTCATGCTCCATTTGAGGATACTCTGTATTGATATTACGCGGTTGTAACACGTGGATGCCTGCCGCTTCTGCTGCAACTTTTACAGGGGAGGCCGTTATCTTTTTTTTTCGTCCTACGGGCTTATCTGGCTGAGAAATCACTGCAATGACATCGATATGAGGGTTGTCGATCAGTGCTTTCAATGCAGGAACAGCAAAATCTGGTGTACCAGCGAAAATGATGCGTATAGAGTCCATATGCGTAAAGTGTAAAGTGGAAAGTGGAAAGTGGAAAGCTGAAAAAGGTAGGAAGGGAAGATGGAGGTATGTGGGGAATTTGTGGTAGTGTGTGGTTGATATGTCTAAGCGTCCGAAAATGTTGGCATCTGTTGTCCGGGAAGTCATTGCTCCCGTACTACAGCGATGTCCAAAGGAATGTGGTATCGCCTCTATCACAGAAGTTGTTGTTTCTGAAGATTTTTCGTATGCCACTATTTATGTCAGCGCATTGCAGGAGCCAGAACGTGCCATTCATTTTTTACAAAAACGTACAAAGGAACTGCATACAAAAATGGGCGCAATCTATCGAAAGAAAATTCCAGAAATTCGATTCCGTTCTGACGAACGTATAAAACAGGGTGGTCACATAGATGATCTGCTTCGTGAAGCGGAAAACGAGACTGACAACTAGACTGATCTTTTTGTTGTCATAAATAAAATCGCATTGCCTGCAATAGATGATCTTTGCAGCATCTTTTGTATTGGCATTATCATCATCTCCTTATGTTAAAAAAAGATCTCGTTCGCAGTGCTATTGATATGCTATCCAATGCATCTCGTATACTTGTATTTTGCCATGCAGGTCCCGATGGAGATGCCATTGGATCTTTGCTTGGTATGGGGTATTTATTAGAAAAAGCCTATCCCGAAAAGACAGTGAGTTTCCATTGTAAAGATCAGACACCTTCCACGTTTTCTTTCTTGCATGGAATACAACGGATAGGAAACATTTTTAGTCTCCAAGATGGAGATGTTGTTGTGTTTGTTGATAGTGCAGAGCCAAAACTGACAGGGTTACATGAGCTGCATCCAGAACTGTTTGCTGAAGGTGTTTCTTCTATAAATATTGATCATCACCCTACAAATACGGAATTTGCCTCTATAAACTTGATCGATCCCTATGCAGCATCTGCTTGTGAAATTGTAGTAGAGATTGCCGATATTGCTGGATGGAACATGACACCAGATATTGCAACAGCTCTTCTTACAGGAGTCTACACTGACACTGGAGGGCTTTTACATAGCAATACCAGTATTGCGGTATACCGCACTGTCGCAAGACTCTTGCGCGCTGGTGCAGCGCAACAAACTATTGTGAATGCAGTTTTTCGAACAGCGAAGCTTAGCACATTGAAATTATGGGGCAGGGTACTAGAAAAGATCTCCACCACAGATGAAGGGGGCGCCATTTCTGCTGTCACAAAAGGGGACTTTGCTGCCACCGGTGCAGACTATAGCGAACTGACTGGTGCCATAGACTATCTCAACGCCGTTCCTGGTATGCGTTTTTCCATGATACTCAGTGAGCGTGATGGCAAAGTAAAAGGATCTCTTCGTACGTTGCGTGACGATGTGGATGTGGCAGAAATGGCGAGTAAGTTTGATGGAGGTGGCCACAAAAAAGCCGCAGGCTTTGCACTAACTGGTACGTTAAAACCTGAGGTGCGTTGGAAAGTTGTACAGGAATAGTATTTATTCCTTTGACGTTCCCTTTTCGTTATTATCTTTTTTTTCTTCTTCTTCAGGGGCAGTGGCTTGCTCCAATGTTGATGCTGGGTAATTTTTATCACTTTCGTTTTTCGTACTTTCTTTTTCTTCGGGCAGTGGTTGTGCGGCAGGACTATCTACCCCTCCTTCTGTAACAACTTCTTCCTCTTGTTTCTTTTCTGTAACAGCATTTGCTTTTTCATTTTCTCTGCGTAGTTCTGCTTCTTTTTCTTCTTTTGCTTGCTGTGCTGCAGCTTCTGCTTGTGCTTTTTCTTGATCAATATGCCCTGTGGAATCTACCCCTTTTGGAATAAGCTCTTCACCTTTCACTTTGGCTTTTTCCTCACGTTTTTGTGCTGCACGAATAGCGATGACTTCTTCGGGATTCGTCGTGATGATTTCTTCTTCTTGGGGACTGGCGACTATTTGGATTGCTACGTGCTTGTTTCCCGCAAAGAAAAGACCTTGTCCCACATCAGAGTTTAGTAGCAGATACTTTTCTCCATCTGTAAGGTAGAACAATTTTTGTAAATTATCTACAGCGGTCGGAGATTGCTTCAAAAGAATCTGTAGCGACGCGTTGGTAATAATTGGTTTACCATATGGTGAATTGATAAAGTCTTCTATGTCCTGTGTAATGGTTGTTACTCCTAAATAGTATTTTCGTGCTCGTTTAATGAGCCCGTATAAAAACCGTGCGGAGTCGTCGTATTGCATCAGGTTCCATGCCTCATCTACAACAAGGAATCGTCTTTTTAGTTCTGCACGGATACGGTTCCAAAGAAAGTTGAGTACGATGTACATCGCAATGGGGCGTAGCTGATCTTCTAAGTCTCGAATTTGAAAGACAACGATTTGATTGTTTACTTCCACGTTTGTCTGTTGGTCGAATAATCCTGCGTAGCTCCCTTCTGTATACTTCTGTAACACTCTTCCCATATTCTCTCCACCATCCGTGGTAAGGAGCACATCAACCAACTCGTGCATAGTCGGTGGTTCTATGGCACCAGGTTCCTCTGTTGTAAGATGAATACCTTTCAAGGCATAGGTATCTAGGATTGCTTTATCCAAAATTCCATCTTCTGAAGGCGTCAACGTTCCGAGCATAATCTTAAAGAGTCCATGTAATGTAATAACAGCGGCGCGGAGTGTTTCTCCTGTTTGAGAATCTTCGCGTACTGCCTTTGGAAGATCGAATGGATTGATGCGATACGAACTCTGTAATGACAAGGGGATGAATGTTCCCCCTACTGTTTTACAAAGATCGACATATTCATTTTCAGGATCGATCACAAAGACATCTGTTCCAAACATCATTGATCGCAAAATTTCCAATTTGACGGTGAACGATTTACCTGCACCAGATGTTGCAAACACTGTTGCGTTTGCATTTGGTAAGTCGAATCGATCAAAAATAACTAATGAATCATTGTGCCGATTGATCCCATATAAAATACCATGGTCATCTGTGAGATCCGATGAGCTAAATGGAAAGCTTGTCGCAAGTGGTGACGTGTTCATATTGCGGTTTATTTCCAGTTCATCAATACCCAGAGGCAACGAAGAAACCCAGCCATGTTCCATTTGGAAGAATGCAGCCTTGCTTAAGACCAACTTTCCTCCCATGAGGGATTCTACGTCTGTTTGTAGCTTTTTTAGCTTCTCTTCGTCATCTGCGTAGATGGTAATGTACATGCCAAATTGATACAGTTTTTCTCTTCCACGCGCGAGAAGATCTCGTAATTCTTCTGCATCTTGCAATGCTGCTTCCAACGTTGGATCTCTCACTATTCCTCGTTGCTCCAAGATGCGAATGCTCGAACGCATTTCGGCTACTTTCTTGCGAAGCATTTTCATAATTGCCTTATTGCTTGTTGGATAAATAAACTGCGAAATGTCCATTTGCGCATCAAAGTTGATCATTTGTGACAGCCAGTTTGGATAAATGTAGTTTGGCCAGTTATAGACATAAAGCGTCCGAGCGTATTGTTCGTTTAATAGTACTTCCGATGTGCGAACCTCCATTCCTGCAGGAGCAATAAGGTCCAAAGTTTTTTGTAACCCTTCTTCGTAATGTTTAATTGCCTCTGTCTCTTCACCTGTAAGTTCTCTGCTTTGCGCAGCATTTAGTGCGCGCGTTGCTTTTTTGTGTAAACCAAGAAGATCATCAATTGCTTGAATCACTATAGATTGATTGCCAGTTTTTCGTGGTGCTTTTGGTGAGTCCATTAAATCATATAATTATAGCAGAAAAGGCCATTTCATACAATGATTCTTCTATAGAGTCTTTTTTAGCGGGCTTTACCGAAAATATCCTCTGATCCTCGCTTTTTCCATGATTTCCCCTTTTCAAGGATATTGAAGTCAGCAATTCCTGGCACATTGATAACCCGAAGGCCCGCAATAAGGATTTCTCTGTTGCTTTCTATGGCTTGAAGTCGATCTCCTGTGATGTCATAGAGGTCTTCCATTCGATTAATCATGTCTTTTGCCTGATCCTCTTGTGTTTCTGTTTCTGCTAACATCGCGTTTGCTTTAGAAAGTTGTTCCTGTAGTTCACTAGCCTGCCCATAGTCTTGATCTCTCATGGCAGTGGATAGTGAACGATTGAGGTCTCTAGCGGTGCTTTGTTGTTCTTTACGCAGAATGGTTAAACGATCTTTATTGGCTGTTATCTCCGCTATTTTTCGTTCGGTGAGAATTCCCACATTGCGAAGCGACTGCGTGTAATTATCCAGTGCCTCAATGCGATTTGTGCTTCTGTTGAGTAGATCTATGATGCTTACCTGTAAAATATCTCCAATTTCTCTGAGTACGGCAAAATTTTCATCAGTATCTGTTTGTTGCTGTCCTGCAAGTATTTTACTCATAGTGATAAATCCATCATACGCTGTGTGCACAGGAAAGATGATTCCCTGAGAAATGTATATCCCCGTGTAGATTCCAATAGGAGCACTAGGCCTGGTATATTTTTGCATCTTTTGTGATAACAAATGCATGATTGCTATAGCACTTTTTGCCCCACTAGTAGAAATAGTGTCTTTATCTCCTATTTTACTTCCACATGACGCAAGAAGAAGAGAGGGGACGAGGATTGCCATAATTGCAATATTTTGCCGATTCATCATAGTATTTTAGCGTTTTTTGAACTGAATAACAATAGAGTTCAACATGCAAGAGTATGAATACCAATGTTGAACGCTGTTTTGGGTGGACGATCGTGCATACAATTTGTGTTCAAAACATGTTAAATATTTGTATGCAAGATCAAATTTTGTTTTCAACTGGCAATACGGGGAATGAATGCTACAGTTGGCTCATAATAGTGAGTATCACTTTTGTTCACCCACCCATTTTTCCATCGTGTTTTCCTCTCTTTCCATTGCGGCAAAAAACACTCTTCAAGAGCAGTTTTCCCTCAGTGATATTGATGTTTCATGGGAGAGGCCACAAGAGTCATCGCACGGTGACGCTGCAACGCCTGTCGCATTGCAGGTGGCAAAACAAGTAGGAAAAAGTCCCCGAGAGATTGCACAGACTATTGCAGACGCCTTGTCTACGGAAAGTGATGTCGCAAAGGTGGAAGTTGCGGGCCCCGGTTACATTAATGTCTGGCTAACACCAGACGCGCTTATTCGTTCTTTGGATGCAGTGCGTACTGCATGTGTTGCTAAAGTAAGACGAGAAAAAGAAGAATCAGTTGTTATTGATTATTCTGCTCCAAATATTGCAAAGCCATTTGGCATTCATCATATTCTTTCAACAGTGATCGGGCAGTCATTAAGTAATGTCCATCGACATCTTGGTTACAATACTATTTCTATCAATCACCTTGGAGATTGGGGAACACAGTTTGGAAAACTGGCTGTTGCTTTGGAAAAGTGGGGTGATAAGCCTGTTAATGAATGCAGTCTTGATGATTTGCTTTCTCTCTATGTTCGTTTTCATGATGAAGCAGAGAAGGATGAATCCCTTGAAGATGTTGCAAGAGATGTTTTTCGCAAATTAGAAGACGGAGATGTTACTCTTGTGGCGTTTTGGAAGAGTGTCATTGATATCACAATGAAAGACTTACAACCAGTGTACGAAAGATTGCACGTTTCCTTTGATTACACACAGGGGGAAAGTTTTTACGAAGATAAAATGCAAAGCGTTATAGAAGAAGGAAAAGAAAAAGGTGTATTTGTCGAAGGGGATGGAGGAGCACTTATTGTTGAATTTCCGGAGGAGAGCAATCTTCCTCCTGCTATTGTTGTAAAGGCTGACGGAGCCACGATCTACCTTACTCGGGATCTAGCGACCATCAACTACCGTATTTCTACTATGACACCGCAGGCGATCCTGTATGTCGTAGATGTGGCTCAGTCTTTACATTTTCAACAACTTTTCGCAGCCGTTGATCAACTAGGATGGAAGCTTCCACATTTGGAACATATCGTATTTGGTCGTATGCGTTTTGCTGACAAAAGTATGAGTACAAGAAAAGGAAATATCTTAAAGTTACAAGATGTTTTAGATGAAGCGTATAGGCGCGCAGGAGAGGTGATTGAAAAACACGGAGAAAAGATTCAAACAGAAAATGCAGATACTCTTGCTGAAATGATGGGGCAAGGCGCAGTTGTGTATGGGGTACTTAGTCAAAATAGAAAGATGGATATGATATTTGATTGGGATAAAGCGCTGAGCTTTGAAGGAAATAGTGCGCCATATTTGCAGTACACGCATGCCCGTGCACGTTCTGTTGTTGCGAAGGCAGGAGAAGTTGGACCAGTACCAAATATTGAAACACTGACTACAAAAGAGCGTTTGATGCTCAATACCTTGATGCAATTTGCATCTGTTTTAGAGGATATGCGTAAAAACGCTATGCCTCATATTCTTGCTCATTATTTATACGAACTCTGTCAGGACTACAATTCTTTTTACAATGAAGATCCCATTGTAAAAGCGCAGGAGCCTGCAAGAACATTTCGTGTACATCTGACAACTCTTACTGCCGACGTTATAAAGACGGGAGCAGAACTTCTTACTATATCCGTTCCCGACCGCATGTAATCATGGCTTACTACCGTACAAACTACCGATCCAAAGCAACGCCAACCCCTTTCGTTGCTTTTATACTTATTGCATCCTTTGGTATCCTTTTTGCAGGATGTGGAGGAGAGACCCCTGCAGACATTCCACAAGCAGATGAATTTTCTTTTACGGTGAGTGACCTAGAGAAGATGAAAGAGCTTGCCAGTGATGGCACAGGTGCTTTTATTCCCCGATTGGAGATTCCTTCAGGTCCTTCAGATCCAGAAGACACTCCACCCGTTCTTGATGTTCGTACGGTACATAAGTTTAATTCCATACGAGAAACAACTGCCGATACAGACAATACTTTTCGTGTAACGAATATATTTTTGAATGTTCGATCCGCACCTCAGGTTACTGCGACGCAAGTGGAGCAATTGGATCAGGGCGATAGTGTGGAAGTGCTAGAATTTGTGAATGCGGGCTGGGCAAAGATACAGCTTGACGATGAGAAAGAGGGGTATGTTGCTTCTCGATATATCAGCAAAATTGTTTCTGAAGACCAAATGCAGCAAGAAAAGAAGAAATATAACGGTTTATACTTCGTAGATTTTGCTTTCTTGAATGTGCGTAAAACGGCAGATTCTTCCAGTGAAAAGATCGGAGAACTTTCTAGTCAAACATTTGTACGTCCGTTATCCAAAGATGAGGTATGGGCACGTATTCCCTATGGTGAAGGGGATGGCTACATCGCTACACAGTATTTGACACCGTTTGTTCCTAACTTTTTAGTACGTCAAAATACCTATACTTTGCCGATTGTTCATTACCGTTTGGCAAACGAAGGTGTGTTAAATGCTATGCCCGGACATTTGGCTGCCTTGAAACAGGAGGGATATTCATTATGGACCATGAAGGATCTGTATGATTTGCTCTTACAACAAGAAGACCGTGATGTACGCCTAGATCCAAAGTCCGTCGTGATTGCCGTGTCTGATATCACAAAAGATAATATCCGTGAAGTATCAGATGTACTGCGTGCAAGCTCTGTCAATGCGACACTATTTTTGCAAACAGCTGCTCTTGGACCAGATGCTATAGATCAGCAACAAATACTCACACTTCTAGCCAATGGACATGACCTTCAAAGTAATGGACACACGGGGGATGACCTTCGTTCACTTACGGATGCACAAATAGTATTGGAGCTTTCGCAGAGCAAAAAGATTTTGGAAGATATGACAAAGAAAGATATTTTCTCCATTGCCTATCCGCTGGGTGGCGTCAATGATCGCGTTGCAAAAAAAGCTGCAGAGATGGGATACCTATTTGGTATTTCTCTTGCCAATGACGATACATTTACTCGGTCAGAGTTCTTACAGATTCCAAGCTTTGTCATAAAGACTAGTACGTCAAACGAAGACCTTCTTTCTATGATTCGTTCATAGAGGGCTTAATTTTTAAACTTATCAAAAAATGAATCTGCACCTTCTTTGGTAACCGCTGCAGCTTGCTCTGCAGCTTGTCGTGCGATCTTGGCCATGATCTCGTCTCCGTGCTGAGAGAAGTACCATAGACCGAAAATAAATGCGATGACGGGGATGATGCTAATCATTCCCTTTGCAAAACTTCCCCATGTTCGTAAACGATCCCTTTTATCTATGCGTTCGAGATGCCAAATAATGGTGTCGAGCTTGTCTGTACTTTTTAGTTTTACCATAGGAAGATTAGAATCCGCGACGCCACTTGCGGAGTGTTTCGAAGGCGCGCGTGCAATAATACCGCGAATGTATAGGTACGTCTATGCAATGCGTAATTTCCAACAGATTCCCCCCGAACCCTCTTTTGAATGTCGTTACTCCAGAAAATGGATGAGACTTTTGTGTTTCTGGTGCAATACCCCAAAAATTATAGATGCGATCTCCTCGCTTTAGTGCATCGGTTATTGCTGTCCATTGTAAAAGGTAACTTGCAGGAATTTTAGAATATTTATGCGTACTTGCTCCATGATGATAACTGGTTTCACCGAATGCATGTATATGAATGGAGCAGGCAATGAGTTCATTTTGGTACATTGCTTTGTACATCGTACATTCGTTTCGTTGAGAAAAATGTCGTACTTGTGCCTCAAAAAATGCATTGGTATACGGTGTAAATGCATGCCTCTTTCGTGTTTCTTCATGCAGAGTAATGAATTGACCTAGGTCTGCAAGAGGGTCGCTGGATCGTTCGATAGTTACCCCTTCTTTTTGTGCTCTGCGTACAAGGTTTCGCGATGTCTTGCGCATATTCATCATGATCTCTTGCTCTTCGCGTGCTTTGGCTTCTGTGTCGTTGACCCATACATCGGATTCCATGAGAGGGATGTACCACAAATGCTCTGCAAGTACGTGCATCGGGGCACGAAGAGCGCTAGGAATAGTTTCACCCTGTTTCCAAAAAGGGCTAATGCGTACAAAACTACATTTGTGCTTTAGGGCTTCATTTTTCAGAGCTTCTAAAAGGGCTTCCATAGCGGGCTCTTTGCGTGATGGGTGAATAACTGGCCCATAGGGTATAAACAAATGACGACCACGCCTCGCAGGTACTACGAGCGCAAAACATATTCCTACGAGGATTTCTTTTTCCCGTATTTCCAACCGAATGGGTTCTTGTCCTACTTCTTTATAGACTTCTCCCATTGTCCAACTTTGCAGAAAAGGACGATATTGCTGTTGGGATAGAAACGTATCCCATTCTTTTTGGTTTTTAGCGTGGTCAATTTTCATGATTGGAGGCGATGAATGAGGTACTGTGCTTGCTTGATGGTCATGGTGCTGTGTGTTGGTAATGTAAGAATACTCTGTGCGATAACTTCTGCCTTGGGACAAGAGTGTTCTTTGTATCCTGTGGCAGAAAGATCAACGGATCTTGGGCAGACAGCACTACCTGTCCATCCGTCATCAAGATGAATATTGTATTTTTTCAAAGAGGTGCGCACCGCATCTGCATTTTCGACAAGTAATGGAAACTTTTGCAGTGGAAGATCTGCAGAGATACCTGACGGAATATCCCAGTGATACTTCTTCGCTGCTTTTAGGTACAGTGCAGTTAAAAGCCGTCGATGGTCATTGATAGCTTGCATAGAATGCAGACCATTGTTTACCAGAGCGGCACAAGCATTTGGCATGCGCTTTACAATAGGGGATTGTGTACCCTTCTTTTCCTTTGTCGTAATTACGGGTATTAAGAGATGAAACTGTCGTGCCACAAGCAAGAGAAGCTTTCCAATCCCTATACCGTAGATTGTTTTGGCACAGGCATAGAGTGTGGGATACAACAGTAGTGTACCTATCTTCCAGAATGATAGGTCTTTGGCACGTTGCTCTTCTGTTTCTATTTCATCAGAGATAAAGTTATGTTTGCTGATTACGGCCCCTCCGCAAATACCAGATATAGCTTTATCCCTTCCAAAGCTGAGCATCATGTAGTCTGCGTATTTTCCAAATATTTCTGGTCCAGAAGTGTCTGGGAGTATGTGTGCAAGGTCTTCAATGAGTACCAAGTGGTGCTTGTCACAGAGGGCTCGCAGTGTTTTTGTATCGGAGGGTATGCCAAAGGTATGTTGGCAAATGATGACTTTGGTCCGAGGTGTGATACATTTTTCAACGTTTTCTATGCGCATGTTGAGTGTATGTGGGTCAATATCTGCAAATATAGGGGTATAGTCTGCAGCATGAATGGCATTGGGAAGTGCCACGCATGTATACCCTTGGATAATGACTTCACTTCCTGGTTCAAAGTCTAAAGATCGAAGAAGTGCAAGGAGCGCTTCTCTTCCAGATGAGAAGAGAAAACATTTTGCATGAAACCAGTATTGAATATTTGAACGGAGCTTTTCTCTTTGGTATCCCTTTCTCCAATTCCATGGAGTGAGGAGCTGCTTCCATGATTGCAGAAGGTATGTCAGAGTGATATGTGGGCCGAAGGTATGGTGTATGGGCTTGATCATTATGGAAGAATACGATCGATGGTCGCATGCGGCACGCGTCCAACGCAGGCCAGAAGATCTCCTTTTTCTACGGATGTACTGTTTTTATCGTAGTGTTCAATATTTCCATTATACCCTTTTGCAAATGCATCTATTCCATGTTTTCCGGTAAAGATCACTCTGGAAAATATGCCATGTGCACGAATGCCAATTTCTGTATGGATACGATCTTCATTTTCTCCCAGTTCAATAAGTCCTGGTGTGATCAGTATTTTTTTCTGCATTGGTTGTCTTTCTGCCCAAGCGATTGCAGCATAAAAGCTTTCAGGGCTGGCATTATGTGTATCGTCTAAAATAGTAACGCCATCTTTTTCTTGCACAGAGAATGTATTTTTTGGTGGTTGGAATGTTTTTAGTCGATCTACAATATTTTCCTCAGGCATCTGTAGATGTTTTGCAGTAAGGATTGCCAGAAGAGCGTTGGTCACATTGTGTGTTCCGTGAATAGGAATGTGGTACTGCATGTCTTGTACACGAAAAGAAATGCCTTTGGTTGTTTCCTCGATGTCTTTTGCCTCTATATCACATGGTCTTGTTGTTCCTATCGTCGTAAGAGGGCAGAGTATATCCACATTGGATATATCACATGCTTTGCTATCCGCATTAAAGAATGCATGTCCGTCTTCATGTAATGATGCAAAAAGCTCGGTTTTTGCAGTGCAGAGGTTTTCCTGAGAGCCAAACAAAGCGATGTGTTGTGTTCCAATAAACGTAATGATGCCAACATCAGGTTTGACAATGTTGCACAGTCTGCTGATTTCTCCTTTTTTATATGCACCCATTTCCACAATAACGATTCGTTTTTCGTGGCGGTTTTTGTTTTGTAGTTCTGTCAGGATCCATTTTGCAACTCCCATTTCGGAGTTTACATATGCAGGGGTAAAGCTGATGGTTTGTTCCCCGAGTATATGCGCTAGTAATTCTTTTGTTGTGGTTTTACCAACACTTCCAGTAATACCGATGACAGTAAGATGAGAAAATTCCGCACGGAGTTTTGTAGCTTTTTTCATAACGTTTTTTTTGAGTGTGTTGTCTATGGGTAGAAATATCAGCCATGCAAGGGCTATAGATAGACTTTGCATGATTGGCATCAGTACAAAGAAAAATGATACTTTGTTGATAAGTATCGCGCACACTACGTCGAAGATCAGTGCTGTACCAACGAGCGTTATTGCCTTTGTTGTCCATACGGGGAATCGCTGTTTTCGTAGTCCTATTTGTGCGATAGATAACGCTGCCATAGCAATGACGCCAAATATCGCATTGTTTATGGTAATGGCGAGAATCAAAATGATTGGACGCGTCGTACCGAACATTTGCCTTAACCATCCAACGCTTCGTAGATGTTCTTTCATCCTATCTATTCTCCATTCTTTGGTTTGCCACAGTGCTGCTAACGTGAGCAGCGGAGAGGTACAAGCGATAATGATCAGAATGAAAATCTTCAAAGAAAACATAGTGCGTATTGTACTGTATTACAGATAGGATTGTATGATTTCCGCAATTTCTTCTGCTTTGTCTCTGTGTACTGCATGGCGTACTTTTGGGTAGCGATGCAAAATGGCATTGGGTATTTCCTTTTCCATGATCAGTGCGTCTGAAAATGGTGTCATGCCGTCTTCCATTCCCCAAAATAGGTCTGTTGGCACATGAATATCTTTAAGGAGTGGACGTAGATCTTCTTGTGAGACATTGATTAATGTTTGACGCATGATATCCGACGCTCGTTCATAGTCGTGTACACGTACCAGTTTGTAGAGGAGTTTTTTTCCAAGAGGTTCTAACTTCCTCAAGAAGGGGAGTGCACATAACGCTTTTCCGCTTTTAGAAAGTATCAGTCCGATGATTCTTTTGATATGTCTGGGATGACGGATACCTGCGGAGGCACATAAGAAAAGATGATCCGGTTGCTCTTCTTCTTTTAGTTTTTCCGTGATCATTTTGATGGCAATTCTTCCGCCATGTGAATGCCCCAGTAAAAACCATTTCTCCTCTTTCTTTTTCCACTTTCCATTTTCAGTTTTCCACTTGATTGTCCAGTCTGCATAGTCCGATACCGTGAATGCCTTGTTCGGATCTTTCTCTTCTCCAAATCCCGGGAGATCTGGCGTAAGCACTTCTATATCACTTCCCTCTAAGGCGGATCGAAGCTCTGTAAAAGATTCCTTAGAGCCACCCCAGCCGTGCAAGCAGAGAAGTGTTGTTTTCATAATTGTGACCGGATAATGGCATTAATCTCTTTGGCTACGTTATTTGGATGAGGCACGAGTGTCATGATTGCATTTTCATCCGTTGTAGTTGTTCCACCCGTATCAAACCATAAAGATCCATATCGGAGAATCGTTTGTAGTATTCCGTGTTTTTGTGTTTCTACTCCTTGGATATTTTTCAGTGGAATCTGTCGCATCTCATCTACTTGAAACAATGCTTCTCGAATCCATATGACACGCTTTGTTGTAATGATAATATCTTCCATAGCTTCCGAAAGCAGTCTATGAAAATACCAATGCAATACCAGGTACATAAGTACCATTCCTGTAAACAAAATAAGTATGGCGATAACAGATGATTGACTGGCGATAACACTCGCCAAAATAAAGAAGGTAATACTCGCAGACATAATAATGACAAAGATCACTGTGGGCATCACGTACTTTATCCAGTGTGTACTAATAGCCATGATCAGTTCTTCACTTGCCTCTGGTTCAAAATCGAAACTCATTTATAGATCAGAAATATTATAATAAAAAAATGCGGTGGTCCCTATAAGAACCGCAAACGTTATCCCCGCATAGATCCAGATAATAATGGCACTGTGTATGGTGGATTTTGGTTGTTTTTTACTTTCAAAGGAAAGTAATATGGCTTGGTGCTTATAGGTAATCCGCTTATATTCGTACACAAAAAGAAGCATGATTATTAGTGATATAAGCTGAATCGTGAAAAATGCAATCGTAAGCATGAGAGTACTATACCGTATTTCTTCGAATTTTTTATTTGAATTTCCACGGAATTCCCTAGTATAGGGCTCATGAATTTAAAAGATGATCTCTCTCGCGGCGCAGACTTCCCAAATACCTTCAATGTGGTTGTGGAAATCCCTAGCGGATCGCAGAATAAGTACGAATATGACCCAGAGCTTGGAGCATTCAAGCTAGACCGTGTGCTGTTTTCCCCTATGCATTACCCCGGGGATTACGGTTTTGTGCCCCAAACCCTCTTTACAGACGGGGATCCTGTGGACGCCTTGGTATTGGTTACATTCCCTACAGCTCCTGGTATTGTGATCAATGCACGTCCTATCGGTGTTTTGGAGTTTATTGATGACGGAGAAGAGGATCATAAGCTCCTTTGTGTGCCTGTAGATGATATTCGTTACAGTGGTACACATTCCTTAGATGACGTTGCAGAACCATATTTAAACGAAATAGCTCATTTCTTCAAGGTTTATAAAGAACTGGAAGGAAAGACTGTTGAAGTAAAGGGATGGCATGGTCCAGACGTTGCACGGAAGATTCTTCAAGATTCCGTAATAAGCTACGATGCCAAGAAAGCCTAGAAAGGCTTTGTTTCTGCCTATACTTCGGGCATAATCCTGCGCGCTGAATGTTCATTGCATCACAGATTATTTGCCACAGTAGCTCAGTTGGTTAGAGCGCGGGACTCATAAGCCCGAGGTCGACAGTTCAATTCTGTCCTGTGGCACCACGTAAAACTGCGCGCAGCGAAGCGAGCAGCTGTTTTACGTGGGACGTGGCGACGAAGTCGCTTTACGTCCCTGCGCACAGTCACGTGGCGCCGCCACCAAGTTCATTCTCCAATCACTTCCACAAGCGAGAAGTGATTTTACGTGTCGCGTGGCAAGCGGAGCGAGCTTTACGCGACTTTACAGCATCAAATCTGCTATGATCATTTGCTATGCATCATGTTTACCTCATCGAAAGCGCACCGAACCGTAAGTGGTACATTGGCTACACCACTGACCTGACACGTAGACTTTCAGAACATAATCGACACAAAAATATCTCAACAGCCAAAGAGGAGAAGTGGACACTTATCTACTATGAAACGTATCTGAATAAGATGGATGCTCTTGGACGAGAGAAATTTTTGAAAAGCGGATCGGGCAGAAAGTTTCTCAAGAAACAGCTCAGTCACTATTTGAGTGAAAGCTGATTCGGGGTGAGTGGCAATGATGAAATCATCGCAACAACATCAGTATGGCTGCAATAGCTGTCATGCCGATAAAAAGTGGGCGAACCCATGCTTCGCCCTTGCGAATTCCTATAACCGATCCGACATACGCTCCAATCCCTGATCCAACAAAAACAGCAATGGCATAGTGCCATAGTATATTCCCATTCATGGTATAGACACTGGTGGCGGTAATAACCATTCCGATACCGGCAATTTTTCTGATACCGGAACTTTCGATGAGAGTGCGGCCAAATAGAAATACAAGTGTATAACGATCCAAAATTCCAGCACCTCCTCCTACATATGCCGCCCAGAAACCAGTTCCTACAAAAGAAGCATAACCGCATAATCGAAGAAAGGGTCCCCGATGCGAACGACGAACAACGCCCACATCACGTTTGAAAAACATAACCGTCAGCATGAACAAAATAAAAACTGCCAGAATTCGCTTGAGGAGGTCGCCGGGAGTTGCGAGGAGTACATGTGATCCTATAAATGCTCCAAGCGATGACAGAAAAAATACAGGTATGCCAATACGGTAATCGATTTTCCCAAGGCGATGAAAAGCAAATATTCCCGTTATGGTTCCCCCTAGAGATCCAGCTCGCGAACTGCCGACAGCAAGATGTGGAGGCAGGCCAAAGAGCAACAGAATCGGAACAATAACAAGGCCGGTTCCACCGGTATTTGTTCCAACAAAACTTGCGAAGGTGCTGATAAGAAATGTGCCAACTATAAAAAGTGTCTCCATATAATCAATGATAGTGCAGTATTCTCACCAGAGAAACCCGTACCACATGCTTGGTCATGACAATAAAACCCCTTCCATTTGTTCTTGTTTTTTGCTATAATAATTCGATATGCAAAATTCTACTACACCTTGGCTGAACGGTCACAAAGACGCTCTTGTGGCGTCTAGTGCAACGTTCGTGCTGACGTCTATTTTCTTTGTGTTGGCATTCATTGTGATGCCTGCTATTAGTTAATAGATTCAGCTGTCATACACTTTCATTACTGGCGTTCAGAAAAAAATCTACTAAAGTAGAGCGTTTCTCTGATTTGTATTACACATTGTTTAAAATACAAGTAATAAATTGACCGAATCAATATTTATACTATAGTACTTTTATGTTTCAAGAGGGTCTTGAAACGCTGTCTGTTTATTCACACACAAGGATAGTAGTCATGGGATTATCTTCGAAAAAGAAAAAGAAAAAGAAGCAGAAAAGACTGCAGCTTAAAAAATTGCCCAGGGAATTGGCCTCATTGATTGAAAATCGTAATAATGACTGGAATAGAGCGGATGAATTATGGAAGCCTTCGGAGGAAAAACCCCTCGATATCTCTCGAGAGGCCAGTCGTGTTGCAGCGAGTAATCGTTATTCTGACAGCGCAGCTGAGTACAAGAGGAAAATAGAAGCCTATTGCGCAGATGAATCTCATGGCATTTCCATGGAGCAGATTGAGCATTTGCTTGATACTGTGTGACTACTGTCATGTACAGGTGAAGAGTTTTCTTCACCTGTTTTTTTCTGTATGTTATACTGTGATCATGAGTCTTACCGATGTCTTACTTCATGAATGGTGTGAAGAGAACCAATTCCCTGACGAGTCGGAGCAGTTTCATCGTATTGCACGGAATTTTTCTCAAGAGAACGCAGAAGAGTTAACGCCCGAGCGTATTACTTCTCTTTTCCGTGATTTTCTTTTGGCGCCTTGTCTTCATTTGTTTCAAGAGTTGGATCGACTACCAGAAATTAACGAATTTCGTCCTCGTTTGCAGTCTATTCTGCAAAATCCGAAATCGGTACATGATTTTTTGGGATGGGCCAGTCTTCCGGAGGTAGAGGGATGGGAAGAGGTTATGCGTCGTCTTGAGGAGGCACGCTGGCAAGTGTCTGATGAGGATGGTGAGGAATAAGTAATCATTATTGAAAAATATTGTCTAAACCACTTTCATGTCGTACCATTTAACGGATTATTTCCCCCTATTTTTTATGAAAAAGCTTTTTGCTCTTTTCGGAACAGTTGCATTGCTTTCCGCATGTACATTCTCCGTTTCCACAGACTTGGATAAAGATGATTCTCAAAATACAGACGACTCCATGATGGAAGACGATTCCATGATGGGCGATGACTCCATGATGGATGATGACTCTGATTCCATGATGGAAGACGATTCCATGATGGGCGATGACTCTGATTCCATGATGGACGACGACGCTGATTCTTCTGATTCCATGATGGAAGAGAGTTCTTCTTCTTCCGATTCTTCAGAAGCAATGATGGATGACACAGAAGAAGAGACCACCGGTGGTGACGTAGAGGTCGAAGTCGAAGTCGGTACAAGTTCCAGTGCAGAAACTGAGTAATGCGCACATCAATAGTGTTATTGGGTATGGTACTGTTGCTCTCTGCGTGTGAGCGGCAGTACCAGCCAAACCCTGACCCTAACCATACGCATGCGGATTTTGCTGTATGGGTGGATGGGGAGAAGGTAGATTTCTCGGGTGCGGAGTATATGTCCGGCCTCAGTACAGATGATACTACTCATGATGAAGAAGGTGAGTATCACGATCAGTATTTGCATCTGCATGATGGAGTAGGAAACGTTGTTCATCGACATAAGCCGGAACTTACATTGCGCGAGTTCTTTGACTCATTGGACTTTACATTCTCGGAGCCGTTGGAACGGTGGACCATGTGGATCAACGAACAACAGGAGGAGTTTAATTTAGACTATATGTTTCAGGATGGCGATCAGATTTTACTGACCAATTCTGCAGGTAGTGCACAAGTGATGTACGAATTGGAACAGCTGACAAACGATGCGTGTTTGTATTCAAAAACCTGTCCATGGAGAGGTGATCCACCAACAGAAAATTGCATCGCAGACCCTTCTGTACCGTGCGTTGTTCCAGAAGAAGATTTATAGAGAGTACATATCTCTCCAAACAATAAATCCGATATACATCACATAGACCGAAACCAGTATTATTCCTTCCCAACGTCTGATGCTGTAGTCTTTTTCCTGTTTCCACCAGAGTAGTAATCGTCGTTGGAATTTGCCATTATGAATCAGTAAAAAGAGTAGTACGGTACTGAGAACAACGACACCAAGATCTGCGTTCATAGCAGAGGAAAATGGTAGCGGCTTGATAATGGCAGAGAGTCCCAATATCCAAAAGATGTTAAATATATTACTTCCAACTATGCCTCCAACTGCGATGTCGGAAAGCCCTTTTCTTGCAGCGACAATGGCTGCTGCAAGCTCTGGAAGAGATGTTCCAAGTGCCACAATGGTAAGACCGATAAGCGATTCACTCAGTCCCATTGCATAGGCAATGCTTTTAGCACCTTCTACAACAAAATTTCCTCCAAGAGGTAGCGCGATAAGGCCAAGTGCAAACATTGTCCATGCCGTAAGAAGTGTTTTTGTTGGAGGCGTGGACTCTTGATCATTTTGGTTATTTCGAATCCCAAATGTGTAGTACAGAAAGATAATAAAGAATCCAAGAAATGCAATACCATCACTTTTACTCAGCTGAGAAACCACCGCTCCGTCAACGATATGATCGTTGGCCATCACAAACAATGAAATAGCTGCGAGTAGAGCAAATGGAATCTCTTTGATTACCGTACTTCTTTGTACCGCAAGTGGGGTGATGATTGCGGTGATCCCAAGGATAAGAAGCGTATTTGAAATATTTGAACCAACAATGTTCCCAATGGCAATGTTTGCACTACCTTGAAAGCTAGCGATAATGTTGACGATGAGTTCTGGTGCGGATGTTCCGAAAGCAACAATGGTTAAGCCAATAACAAGGTCAGAAATCCCAATGCGTCGTGCGATGGACGACGCGCCTTCCACCAGCCAGTCCGCCCCCTTTATGAGAAGGATAAATCCGCCAAGCAAAGAGACAAACGCAAGAAACATTTCCCGTAGTGTACAAGAGCTGTCTACGTATGGACAAGAAAAAGAGAAATAGTACCGTATCGACTTGCGATTATACCGTTGATTGCGCAAGATATGGTCTATCATGACTGACCCAAAAGACGATTCTTCGGCACAAACGGCACAAGACCAAGGACACAGTGATACAGAAGAGATAACACGCCTGAAAGATATGGCTGCCAGAGCACAAGCAGATTTACAAAATGCAAAAACTCGTATGCAAAAGGAGTCACAGGATATCCGTACCTATGCTGTACAGGGTCTTATCGAGAAATTATTACCAACGATTGATAATCTTCAAAGGGCTTTTTCACATTTACCCGATGATCTCAAGGATCATGATTGGGTAAAGGGATTGCAGACGACGGAACAGCAAATGATGTCTGATTTAGATGCTGTAGGTTTACAAAAAATTCCTTCTATGGGACAGATTGCAGACCCAAGCATGCACGAGGTGCTGCAAGCTACAGAGGGGGATAAAGATGTTATTGTTCAAGTACTTGAAGAAGGCTATACCCTTAACGGTAAAGTGGTGCGACCAGCAAAAGTTGTTGTAGGACAAGGTTAGTTCCCTATGGCATAAAGAAGAACGGCGTCTCCAGTCTTTTTACATCTTTCATGCGATAGTCGAGCATTTTACTTCCTACAAAAATAATAGAGACATCTCCACCTTCGATGAGTGATTCTATATTGTCTTGTAAGAGTCCTTTTCCACAGAGGAATTCAAAATTGATTTCACTAAGCCCTCCTTGAGCTCTGTTTTTATTTATACTTTTAAAGAGTGTTGTTGCTCTTTTTTTCACATCACTCATGAATTCTTTTGTGTATTTTTCTTCAGGACAATGCAGTATGGCGATGTTATCTACGTGATGGTTATCTGCCCATTTGACAACAGTATCCATACGTTCAGGGAAGGAGTATCCGCGTGAACACAGCACAGCTACAGGCCCACTATGCTTTCGCATTGGGGACTTTGACAGTTCTTTGGCAAGCCCCAGTTTACAGGCGAGGAACGGAGTCAGTGGTGGCTCTATAATCAGTGTAAGTAATATAACCCATAGCCCGATTGGCATAATAATCTCTGTCCCAGGAACACCAGCCACTTGAATAGTGATAAGCAGTACTGCAGGAATAACTCCTGTTTCCCGAACAAAAGACAGGAATACCATCTCGCACCATGAAAATCGTTGCTTGCTTTTTGCGAATGGAAGCAGCATTGAAAAGACAATCAATGGTCGGAGAACAAACATAAAGATGATTCCTGCAGCTATTCCAATCGTTGCGTATTGCACAAGACCATTGATATCGACCATGGCTCCAAGAAGCATGAATATCATTGGCTTCATAAATCCTTCTATCGTTTGGTTAAAATAGTGTTCGACGTGTCGGAAATGTGAACGCATATGAAAGAGTAGTCCACAGAAGAACACCGCAAGGAATCCACTTCCCCCAAATATAGTTGCCATCATGTAGCAGAAAATAGGGATTGCGATGAACAATGCTGCGTCTGTTCCATCCTCTGTTTGCACTCGTGCTTTCCAGAAATTCCAGACGTATAAGATGAAGAATCCAATAACTCCGACAGTAGCTCCCATGACTACGGTTTGCACAATACGACCGAAATTTTCTGTTGTGAGCAGTGACTTATACGCTTCGATTACGCTCGTTGGCTCGCCGTTTTCTATGAAGAGTGTTAAAAACACTCCAACGAGGACAGCTCCCACAACATCATTAATAGCACTTTCGCTGATGGCGATATGCTTCACTCGTGTTTTTTTGAATATCAGTTTTTGCAGACTAGGAATAATGGCGGCAGGGTCTGTGGAAGCAATAGCTGCACCAAGAAGAATAGTTGCGACAATAGGTATCTGTACTCCAAATGTGTTTCCAATAATTGGAAGCATCTCTGCAAATAAAAATGCATTGATGACCGTTCCTACTAATGCAAGTGCAAGGATGGGGCCGAGAAGAGTACGGAATTTTTGGAAAGGTGTTTCTAGTCCTCCTTCAAAGAGGATGAGCACTGCACCGATGACAATCAATGTAGTGAGCGTTACAGGGTTATCCGTAATAATGGATAGAATATCTTTTGACCCTATTCCAAAGAAGATAGCGAGAACAAAAGAGGGTATAGCTGTTGGCTTTGCCAGTTCATAAATAATAAAACCCAGCAGTAGAACAATAACAATGCCACAGAGCACAAGAAGTGTGTCTCCAGATTCTGTTATCCCATGCATGGTGCTGTTGACTGTGCTGGAAAAGTGACTGGATAAAAACCAACTCACAGTGAGCATAATCCCTATAAGGGAGTAGTTTTGCACTAAATTTCGCATTTCACGGAATGACATGATTGCCAGATCCTACTCTTCGATTTTGGCTACTGCAAACTGTTTTTTGCCATTTCACTCTCTTGTATTTTCGCAGGACTTATTATCCTACCTCAGAAGCAAATTCGTTGCCTTTTTGCTCAAAATTAGAATACATGTCATAGCTGGCGGCGGCTGGCGAGAGTAATGTGACGGGATGCTCTATTGTAGAGTCTTGTAGTACATTTTTTGCAATATCCACTGCCTCTTTCATCGTCTGCACTTTGTGTATCTGTATCACAGGGTTTGTTATAATTTTTACCATGCGGTCGCTATTTTCTCCCATGACAATCACGTGTGACAATGATGAGGAGTCAATGGTTTTTCCAAGTGACGTCAAATCCAACTGACGATCTTTTCCTCCAAGAATGATGCATTGTAAACGTGATCCAAAACAGGCAATAGCAGCTATTGTAGAATCTGGAGTGGTAGAAATAGCATCGTCAATCCATTCGATGTCATGATGTACACCAAGAGATTGCAGTCTATGAGGAAGGACACGGAAGGTGCGTACAGCTTTTCGGACATGTTCTTGGCCAATATTCAGCACAGATGCCACAGTCGTCGCAGCAGCGATATTGAGCAGGTTGTGTGTACCGATTAGGTGCGTTTCCTGCAGAGTAACCGCTGCATCCTTTGTGGTGTATGCTTTCTTTTTTCCTGGGCAGGTTTCTGCAATGTTTTGAACATCATCGGACTCACCGTTGTATACGACCATGTCGTCTTTTGTTTGAAATCTGCAAATGTTTCTTTTCGCTTCTCTATAGGCGTCAATATCACCGTGATAGTCCAAGTGTTCTGGAAAAAATGATGTGAGTACAGCGATCTGCGGACTGCGTGTCATTTGTATAAGCTGATAACTGCTTATTTCTGCAACAACAATAGTGTTTGCGGTAACACTTTCGATGTGTGTTATCGCCGCATCACCGATATTTCCAACGAGCATAGTGCTTTTTTTTGCCTCCTTAAGAATGGCATATATAAGGCTTGCTACCGTACTTTTTCCTTTTGATCCTGTTACACCAATTACTACTGTCTCCTGTGGAATAGAATCCAGAAAGATTTGTGTAGAATTGGTCAGTTTGTCACCAAGTGTTTTTAATTCTGGTAACAAGGGAATGCCAGGGGACTTGATAACAACATCGAAATGATGAAGGTTGCTAAGCCAATCTGTACCATTTTGTATCTTGTATCTTGTATCTTGTATCTTGTATTGCGTATTTTGATCAGCAATCGTAATAGTTGTATCTGGTGCGTATTGTTCTAGTGCGGCGACCATCGCTTTTCCTTCTCGTCCATATCCGAGCATACAGATAGACTTGCCGTTGAGGTCTCGTATGTTCATAAGTTGATTTTATAGTATTTTGAGGTATATTTGCACTATGCACCAATCATTTTCTAATGAATCTCTTGAAGAGTATAAGCCACCTGTACAACAGAAAGAGTGCGAAAGCCTAAGTGCACTTGAGAAGATGGCAAGGCAAATGACTATTGATGAAGGTAAAAGAATTTGTCATCCATTAATACATATTTTGGGTAAAAGTGATTTCATAAATAATAAATAAAGTTTAATCATTCTTGTACTTCTGCAAGGCTGTTATAACAGGAGTGTTGTCAAACTCTCCTCGTTTTTTGATCATTTCAAATGCCTGCATGGTTTCCTGCGGTGTTCCAACACATTCAAACGGTTTGAATCCTTCTTTGCCGAGAAGTTGTTTGTATAGAGGAATGGTATCTGGATTTTCAAAGATATTTTTTCCAAACATAGAGACGACTGCATCTTTCTTCATATGTGCTGCCATGAGTGCAAAAACAAACGTGCATTTTGGACAGGTTCCGCACCAACGCTCTCCGCAGGGGTCACCAGAAATCTTCCAGTTTGTATTGCAGCTTGTTGTACAATCAAAATACTGAGGGTGCTTTGCAAACTCTCCAGCGATTTCTAGTTCAGTCATATTCCGAAGAAGACTGGAGTATTTTAGGTGAGGATTGATGGAGGTGTGAATGTAATTGGCAAATGCTGTTTCGAACTCCTCGGATTTACTCCATTGATGATTGATCATCTTTCCAAGATATTCAACATTTCCTTCATTGGCACTGCTTTCATTACTCATGGCGATCTCGTCAAAGTTAAACATCTCTGCGATAAATACACTCAGACACGAGAGGAAAGCGGTGATAGGTATATGTCCGTTCATTGCCCCTTGCTCGTTCATCTCAAACAGCTTTCGTGGTAGTTTCCGCTTTACCGTAATGCAATGCAAATTCATCACACTGGTCATATGATCTATCAGTGGATGTGCGCCCATACGCAGAAGAGTAATATCTCTTCCTGCTGCTTTGAGCATTTCAACAGTAACTGCAGAGTCTTTTCCACCACCAATGGGTACGAGGACACGACCAGAGCTTGGCTTGGAAATAGGTGTTGGTGCTATGTCTATTTCTGGGAAGTGCATAAGGTCTCGGAAATCTACTTTGTTTTCATAGAAAAATTCACCTAGACCGTTTTCATACACACTATTCCAAAACTGTGCTTGGCTTGCATTTAACGTTCCAGACCGTACTTCTATATTTTTTGGACAACAGGTTTTGAAATAACTGGTTCCAGCTGCTAGATGTAGTGCAAACAGGGTATTTTCCAGATTGTCTTTGTTCATGTTCCCACGGGGGACTTCTATGATTTCTGTAAAAGATATTTCGTCATCCAAGCTATAGCGAAGACGGATTTCACCTGTTTTTGGGTCAAAGTCGTAGGAATCGAAAATAAAGGTTTCGTATTGTTTCATTGGGCTAATTATAGCGCACAATGGTGATTATAATACGAGTTTGTTATAAGAAAATAAGAGTAACTCGTAATGAGTTACTCTTAGGATGTGTTTTCATTTGTTTTCAAATGAAACCGTCGTCTTCAGGTAAACTTTCACGTTTTTTTCTGCAGAGTGTTTTGCATGTTATGTGTAACCATGCGGAGACCATATCGTCATCTTGCTCATCGAAACCACTGCAACTGGTACAAAGCCCGTCACCAATGGTACTTCCATAGTATACAGTGTCTCCTTTTTGTAGAAGGTGTGGTGATGATTGATGTATTTCACGTGTAGAGATCCCTTCTCTACAGGACATCTCACTTTTCTTTCTTGCGAAGAAATCGAATGGGTATTGCCATGTATCTACACTTGTGGAACAGTATTGACCGATAATTTTTGCTTGTTCTTGTGCCCTTTGCATGGCGATAACGAGGCAAAAATCTTTTCGTTTTAACCCTCCTGTATGAATCAGATTTTGAATTGATGGCAGGATGGTTTCTATGGCCTCTTTCATAATATCTTCAGTCAAGAAGTATGCTTGGTGTGGATCTGAAAAAATATAGGTTCCCTCTGTGGTACTCACGGTATTGTCCTCCTAAATAGAACGGTGAAAATAGGTGTTTTGAAGAATCGACAAGTAATACTATTATGAATAATTATATTTATGTCAATATTTATCATCGGCAATTCATGAGGAGGTTTTTGTTTGATTGTTTTCCACTTTGAAATGGGCCCTTCGATTCGGCCTTCGACAAGCTCAGGCCTCACTCAGGGTCATTCGCCTCGCTTCTAAGTAGAACAAATGGTTTACCATGAGCGGGTAGTGAGCGCAGCGAACTGCGAGTCGAATGGTGCCGAGGGAGGGAATTGAACCCTCACTCCTTGCGGAACACGATTTTGAGTCGTGCGCGTCTACCAATTCCGCCACCCCGGCATTTGTCTTAAGCAAGAAAAGTCTGTTTTATCCATTCTTTTCCACAGCCTGACTTTAAGTATTTTTCCCTATTTCTTGCCTCTTGTCGAGTAAGGAACTCTTCTATGTGTATTTTTTGAAAGGGTCGATATGCCTTTGTGCTGCGCACTTTTCCATTTTGGTGCTGAAGAAATCTTCTGTTGAAATTGTTTGTTAGGCCAACGTACAGATACTTTCTGTTAAGACTTTGAATAATATAGACGATAAACATAAGTATAATATGGATGTCCGCGCCTGCCTGCCGGCAGGCAGGTCTACCAATTCCGCCACCCCGGCATAAATTGTACTTAATGTATTTTTCCTTATTTCTTGCCCTTTGTCGAGCAGAGAACTGCGAATTCAATAGTGGAATGCGTGAGAAAAGGTGTCAAATACACACAACGGACGGACTGCGTGACTACTATCCTTGTAGCCATCGCAGTCCTTGTAATCTTTGTAATCCTTTCTTCTATTGAATCGTAATAGTAGCTTGGATTGTACCATCCAATACCGCCCCTCCTGTCACATCACTGATCTTAAACCAGAATGTTTCATTTGGGTCATTCAGGCTATCTGTAAGGGTTGGGATTGTGATAATCTTTTGCGCTTCACCTGCTTTAAAGGTCAGAGTTCCTATTTTTTCTGTGTAATCCTGTCCAGCTTTTGCCAAAGAGTTCTGTGTAGTGTATTTCACAGTTACTTCTCCCTTGGTTCCTTTTAGGCGATTGATGATTACTGGAACGCTGTCTCCTTCATACACGGTGTAGCTATCATCATCCAGTCGGATACTCCCACTTCCAAATGCTGTTACTTCATTGTCTACGATGGTGAGAGTTGCAGTACTCAGACTTCCAAGTGTTGCCCCTCCTGTTGGATTGCTCAGCTTCAGATTCACCGTTTTATTACCGTTCGTATCATTGTTATCAATGATAGTGATTGTAAAGCTTTTACTGGATACTCCATCAGCGAAATCCAGTGTTCCACTATTACTATCGTAGTAATTACTGTCTGCACTACCATTGGATGTGGCATATTGGATCGTTGTACTTCCGTTTGTTCCGACTCTATCTACAGTAACAGTGATACTTCCTCCGTTTTCAGCTACGTCGTATTTCGATGCGCTGAACTCAAAGACTCCCTTTGGATTGGCTACATTTGCAGACGATCCATCACCGTCGTCATTATCAATAATAGTGAGTGTTGCTGTGTCAGGTGATCCTATGACCGCACCTCCTGTTGGACTTTTTATGCGCAATATTATTGTTTCATTATTTTCTGCTTCTTGGTCGTCTAGTATAGGTACGGTAAATACTCCTGTTGTTTTTCCATCAGCAATAGTAATGCGACCTGATGCAGGGTCGTAGTCTGAACCAGAATCCGCGGTTCCATTTTCTGTTTCGTATTCAAAGGAAACTGCACCTTTGTTTCCTCCATAACGAATAATATTGATAGTAGCAGTACCTTCTCCTTCATCAATGGTATAACTTCCTGTGGTGAAACGGAAAGATCCTGCATCCGTACTTTCTGCAACGGAAGATGAAGAGCTGCTTACGGATGATTGCATAGAACTACTAGAGCTTTGTGTGATGACTTGTCCTGAAAGTTGATTTTTAAATCGTTGCATCATCACAGCTACTTGTCCTCTGGTGACATTATCGTTTGGTCCGAATTTCCCATTCTCGTATCCTGTAATAATCCCATCAGCATACATTTCTCCAACAGCACTGTCGTAATAGGTTCCACTGGGAACATCGGGAAAGACACTACTCCCAAGGCTTGCTGCATGTGCAGAGACAAATAGTCCGAAAGAAAAACCGAAAAGAGTAAGAGACAAAGCGTTTGGTCGTTTCATGAAAAGTATGGGAAAAAGGTAGGCGAATTATGCACGCATTGGTTTATATTTTGCAATTGACAATTTTCATGGATCCTTCTTGCGAAGAAGGCAAAGTCGATCTACTTTAGGTACATCTTTTCCCACTCACTTCATGACTCCTTCTCTGATCGCACTGGATGACTTTATTCGTAGTAATGGTCTTTTGACACATTATTTTTATGAACAGAAATGGAATAACGGTGAACTGACAAAGGAAGAGCTTGCGTTGTATGCAAAAGAATATTTTCACCTGGCCAAGCGTGTACCGAAGATTGTTTCCAATGTCCGTGACAGAGCAATCGCACGAGGTGAAACGACTTTAGTAAAAGAGATTGAAGAAAATATCGTAGAAGAGACAGAACATATAGAGCTCTGGAAAAGATTCTCACAGTCTGTAGGTGTATCCGAGGCAGACCTTGAATCCTACGTGCCACATCACCTCACACAAGAAGCGGTCAACGAACTAGAAGCACTTTCTGAAGGATCTTTCGAAGACGGTGTCACTGCCATGTATGCTATGGAGCTTACTCTTCCAGAAATTTCCCAGACAAAGAAAGAAGGCCTTTCCAAGCATTACGGTCTAACATCGCAGGATGCACATGTCTACTTTGACGAACACTTGAATGAAGAAGAACACTTCTCTGTATGGAGAAAGGTTGCAGTAGACCCTGCTCGTGCCAAAGTCGTTACAGAGGCATCATTAAAAGCACAACACAAAGTATTGGACGGTGTGTGTGAAGTATGTGGTTTTTGTGTGACATGTAAATAGTATTTTTGAGATATTCTGTGTGTACTATTCCACTTTTTTTATGACCTCTACTCCATATACGCGTTTTCAGACTACCCTTCATAGTGTTCTTAAGAAAATTGATTTAGAGAGTGGTCACAATGCTCTTTTTGACAATCCACAACATATTCACAAAAAAGAAATCAGTATTGATGGTGATGATGGAACAACAAAAACCATGCAGGCGTTTCGTGTACAGTTCAACAATGCACGCGGGCCGTATAAAGGTGGTATCCGTTTTCACGAAGATGCCAATGAAGATGAAGTGAAAGCATTGGCTGCACTGATGGCAATTAAAACCGCAGTGGTAAATATTCCTTTTGGCGGAGCAAAAGGTGGAGTGCAGGTAAACCCTAAAGAGCTGACAAAAGGAGAAGTACAAAAAGTTGCTCGAGCGTATGTGAGAGCATTTCAAGAAAACCTTGGACCAGATATTGATTGTCCTGCTCCCGATGTGAATACGAACCCCGACATTATGGCGTGGATGCGTGATGAATACGAGACACTTACACGGTCGTACAGTCCTGCAATGATCACAGGAAAGCCTCTTTCTTTTGGAGGGTCCCTTGGTCGTGACAGCGCGACTGCTCGTGGAGGATTTTTTATCCTCCAAGAGATGGTAGACCGCTTGGCCCTGGACCCTTCTGATATGCGCGTTGCTATTCAGGGTTTTGGAAATGCTGGTGCGCACATGGCACAGTTTTTGCACAATGCAGGATACATTGTTGTTGCGGTATCGGATTCCCAAGGAGGGATCTACAGCCCAGAGGGAATAGACCCTGTACGTATTGCGAAGTACAAACAGAAAACAGGTGCGGTAACAGGGGAGTACTGCGAAGGTTCTGTGTGTGATACCAGTCGTATGCATATGGACAGTGTGCAAAAAGTAACCAATGAGGAATTGCTGGAGATTGATTGTGATATTTTGATTCCTGCAGCACTCGACAATGTCATCACTGCAGACAATGCGGATCGCATAAAAGCAAAATATATTTTGGAACTTGCTAATGGTCCAACGACTCCAGAAGCAGATGTTATCCTTGCTAAAAAAGATGTGCGCATCATTCCAGATGTTTTAGCGAATGCAGGAGGAGTAACAGTGAGTTACTTTGAATGGTCACAAGGGAGAAGCGGGGAGCAATGGACTGCGGACATAGTGGATGAACGTTTGAAGAAAGTCATGCTCGATGCATACAAGTCTGTACGCCGTGAGGCACGTCGTGAAGATCTAACCTACAGAGAAGCGGCGTTTGCTGTTGGCATCAAGCGCATGTTTGATGCGATGACCGTACGAGGATGGATATAAAGTGGTGAAAGGATCCGAAATTGTGTACCCTACGTTTACTATGAAAGATGTTGCAATTATTGGCCTTGGATGTGCTGCGTATACCGCAGCGGTATATACCGCACGGTACAAGCTAGATACTGTCCTTATTGGAGAGGTAGAAGGGGGAATGGGCATGAGTGCCGCAGAAGTGGGTAACTGGCCTGGCGATATAGAGATCGCAGGACCAGACCTTATGGAAAAGTTTAAGAACCACGCCTTAAGTTTTGACAATGTGGAACACAAAGTCGGACGCATCGAAACGGTAGAGAAAACAGAAAATGGTTTTGTGATGACGCTTCAAGGTGGAGATACCATCGAGGCAAAAGCAATTATTTTTGCAACAGGGAGTAATAAACGTCATTTAGGAATTCCAGGTGAAGAAGAATTCTCTGGAAAAGGTGTTACGTACTGTGCCACGTGCGATGCATTCTTTTACCGTGATAAGACTGTTGCAGTCCTCGGAGGAGGGGATAGTGCTGTAGAAGGGGCAGCGATTGCTGCTCAGGTTGCAAAAAAGGTGTACTTGGTTCACCGAAAAGATACATTTAGAGCGGAGCCATATTGGGTAGACAAGGTTAATGAGAAGGATAATGTAGAGTTTGTCTTAGATACCAATGCCGTTGAAGTTCTTGGAGACCAAAAGGTCACGGGGCTAAAACTGGATACACCATGGAATGGGTCAGACACGATTGCAGTCGATGGCGTATTTATTGAAATAGGATCTATTCCTGCAGTCAGTTTGCCGAAGCAGCTTGGCTGTGTATTGGACGATCGAGGCCATCTAAAGGTTGATGAAGCCATGAAAACCAATATTTCTGGTATTTTTGCCGCAGGAGACGTAAGTAGCGGTAGTAATCATTTTGCACAATTTGCTACAGCTGCAGGAGAAGGCTCCGTAGCCGCCAATAGCGTATTTAACTATCTTCAAGGAGGAGAGTAGGAGTTTTACGTCTTTTTCTTGCTATTTGCTTTCATATCCGTATCCTGTGTCCATTATGCCAAGAGGAAAACGTACCGTATTCGCAATGTTCTGCAAGAAGTCTGGAAACAGACTGGGTACTTTGCGTTTCCATAAGCAGGATAAGCAGGGTAAGGGCTGGAAAGATCATGCTGAAGGCCTAAAGAAGTACTGTGGTATCTGTAAGTCCCGCGAAGAAGTGCGCTGCAAAGAAGAGCGTCACTCCAAATAAATCATCTCGTGTTTTCACTCCACCTCTGACTCTGCATCTTGTATAGTGCAGATATGTCTGATGTTTATAGAAGTTGTGCATCGATAGCAGTCTTCCGAAAGAAAGATGACTCTTTTCAGATGCTTCTTGTACATAAGCCACGAAAGAAAGATGCATGGCAGCTTCCACAAGGTGGTGTGGAAGAAGGAGAGTCTGTGCAAGAAGCGGCACAGAGAGAGTTACAAGAAGAGGCAGGTATATCGCCGACGATCGTTGGAAGTACGAATCATGTGTATAAATATGATTTTCCTGCAAGCTACAGACGCTTTCGGCCAGATAATGTATGTGGACAGAAAGTAGAATATTTTATTGGCACGTTAGACGCTTCCGAGGAGGTAAACGTTGATGATGAAGAGATTGATGATTTTGCATGGACGAGTCGTATGGGGATTTCCAAATACATCACACGCAAAGCGTATCGAAAATTAGTTACACAGTTATATGATGATGGAGTAGCTCTTCTTTCATAAGCATATGCGTATTGCTCAGTTGTCATTGGAAAAGTTTCGTAGTTACGCTTCGCATACCTTTGATTTTTCAGAGAGTGATGTTCATGTCCTTGTCGGGCCCAATGGTATTGGGAAGACAAATATTTTAGAGGCGATATCGCTACTGTCTCTGACAAAGTCTTGTCAAAAGGCAGAAGAAGCAGACATTATTGCGTGGGGTGAAGACTACTATCGTGTAAAGGCCACTGTGTCTATGGACCATGATGAAGAAAAAATATTGGAACTCGTTAGTCAGATATCCCCTCGGAAGCAAAAGGCTTGTTTCATTAATGATGTAAAGGTAGGGGTAGGGGAAATGGTAGGTACTCTTCCTACCGTGATCTTTCTTCCCCAAGACTTGGAGCTCTTTAGTGGCTCTCCAGGGAATAGAAGAAGTTTTTTGGATCAGTTGCTTTGTCAGGTTTCTGCAGAATATTTGCAGACACTGATGCAGTATCAAAAAATACTCAAGCAGAGAAATGCATTACTTCGTAAGATTGCAGACGGAACTGCACGTAAGACAGATCTGGCTATATGGGACGACAAGACGGCGGAAGCTGGGGCCATTGTCACACTTCGACGCGTGGAACTCTGTGAAATGTTACAGTGCACATTTGGCCAAGAGTTGTGTAGCTTGGGCGAAGACTGGGACGATGCGCGCATCGTCTATGAACGCAAAGGAAATGCTAGAGATTTAGTATCTGCCAAATCCGAATTGATGGATTTACTTTCGCATTTTCAAAACAGAGATATCATCTTACAATCTACGACTATTGGGCCCCATAGAGATGACTGGAAGGTGGTTGTAGATGGTAGAGACATTTCTACTTTTGCTTCCCGTGGACAGCAACGTACGGCCATATTAGCATTGTTGTTTTTGCAGGTCTCTTATTTAGAACTACAACGTGGACAAAAGCCTGTTATTCTTTTGGATGATGTCTTTTCGGAACTGGATGATCATCATCAAACAGCATTACTACAGTCTCTGTCTGGTCATCAAGTTTTGATCACTACTACCCACATTCCATCCAATGTGCATGGGGCGAAGGTTTGGGAATTAGGGGGTGCAGTTAGGGTATTTTAGAAATAAAGATAGGATTACAATGAGTACAAAGAGTACGAGGATTCTTTGTTATCCTTGTACTCGTCGTACTCTTTATATTAAACAATAACACAAGCCCGCTTCCCTTGATATGCGCCAAATGCTGCCAACGCAAGTGCATCTGCTGCGTCGTCTGGCTTTGGGATTTCGCTTAAGTTCATGATGATTTTGACCATTTCCTGCATTTGTTTTTTGTCTGCCTTTCCGTCACCGGTAATACAGCTTTTCAACTCTGGCGGAGTCGGTTCAATAATTGGAATACCGTATGCAGCCACTGTAGCCAAAATTACTCCACGAGCTTGTGCAACATCGAGTGCAGTTTTTTCATTTACAGAAAAGTATAGCTTTTCAATGACGGCGAGTTCTGGTTGGTTTTCCTTGAGATATTCCGATAAATCATCTGCGATTTCCTTTAGGCGGTTTGCCAGTGGAAGTCCTGCTTTTGTCTCTATAGTTAGCCATTCTATAGGTGATACTATTTGAGAAGATGGGCTTTCTATGAGTCCGATGCCAATGGTTGCTAGTCCAGGGTCTATTCCAATAATTCGCATATGAGTAGTGTAGCGTATTGCAAAAAAAATTATTTATAGTCTTATATATACTCTATTCATAGAGAGAATGGCTGATTTCTGCTATAATAAGAGGATTTCTCTTCATGGATACACAGCCATATCGTCATCGGCATTTCATTGTTCTTCCTGCCTTTCTACTGTTGGTAGGGATGAATGTTGTGAATGCTGGTACCACTGTATTTTCGAATCTTTCGTATGGAGAACCTCATCAGGAGTCTGCATTACCCAATGGTATGTATGGAACAGTAAACGATGCACAGTTTCGATATGACGGGGGATTAGAACTCATATCTGGAACGGCCTTACTGAAGACGGATGGTATAGGAACACTGCGAGTAGAAGGTCTTCATATAACATTTATAAATGGAGCGGTACACCTTACGAAGAATGACTCTTCTGTCACGATTGCTGCTATCACCTCCCCAGTAATTGTTTCCTATAACGATGAACGTATGGTTGTTCCTATTGGAATGCAGTGGGACTTCTCTGGGGGAATTTCTCCTCTGGTTGATGGATTTTCTGCGTGGGTAGCAAGTAGAACTCCTGCACCACTTCCAGGGCATTTTTTTGAACAACAGATTTCTGCCTCTCATACACTGAGTCATGAGGATGTATCGTCTTTGCCAGAACTACGTGATCAGTTGTCGTCAGGCATACAGGCGGATGATGCATTTTTATTCCCTGCATCACGGGCAATTGCTAGTCAACAACGCTTAGAAGATATTCTTGGATATATACGCTTTGCTATAGAGCAAAGAGACAGACAATCATTTCTCATCGCTTCGGCAAGACCAGACGTCAATGCTGCGTTGTATACACCTCGTGGAAGAGAAGTATTGGCAGACCTTCTTTCTACCCTTGATTCTAAAACACCATTGGCTACGGATATTCTTCGTATTCTTTCAGATAACGAAGCAGTGTGGACTGTTGCGCTTTTTCATCCGAAGTATCGTGATGTTGCATGGTCATTTACACACATAGATGCGTCTATGGAGTCTCGACTGACATATGTTTTTGTCTTCCCATACAGCTTATATGCTTCGGCTCCTGTTTCTGATTTTGTATTTGATCGGTATAGGATAGCTGTAAAGGATATCGCTGATAGCGTTGACGACAGTACGGCGTTTATTGAGCATTTGTTTGAAGCACAGTATCCATCTATTCAGAAGCTTTCTCTTCAAGGTTATCCGCAACGTGCCGAACAAATGCGACGCAGTCTTATCGAAGGAATAGAGAGTGTCCAAACACAGACTGATATAATGAAAAAAGACCTAGCGCAATTACACGTAGGTGACATTGTTGACGTTTCACCGTTACCGACAGTATCTACAGAAATGGAACAAGAAGAGGTGAAAGAAATACAGAAAGCAGATGTGGTAGCACTTTCTCCTGCAGAGGTAGAAAACAAAGCTTACCAGCTTTTACAAGACGCAGATGCATTGTTTACTGTTGAAACGAATATCGCAGCATTTCAGGCCAATACAGCCCGCATCACAGGTGTGTACTTCAGTGGGTCTACAGAAGACCGTAAAGCAACATTTACGCTCAATGTATTTACGGGCATTGTGAGCGATATTGAAATCAATGAACAATCCAATTTTCCGTATAATCCGTCATTTGAGAGCTTTATACAGTGGGTTTCTCGGTAGAAATAGAGGATTTTGTTGACCCGGAAGCGTATTCTTCGTACCCTATCTGAGCTTTTGTGAGTGAACACGGTTTTGCTCATAGGAGTTCCTTTCATAACATGGGCGACTAGCTCAGCTGGTTAGAGCGCTACACTGATAATGTAGAGGTCGCAAGTTCAAGTCTTGCGTCGCCCACCATGATTGACATAAAATCTAAGTTGTTATATTTTAATAGTATGACTGAAAATTCATATGGTATACAGGACTGGAACGACTACTTAGCGAAAGCAGTAGAGAGTCTTCCTTTGGCTGAAGATTTTTGTAGACGTTTTGATCAAGATCGTACAGAAGCAGGGCTTAGTCCAAGTGATCTAGGGAAAGGTCCTGAGTTTGTTGAGACATTAAGCAGAGCAATTGCAATCATCAGAACTGGAACAGCATCAGAAGTGATAAGGAGCTCATTCAAAAGACACCGCTCTGTAGGTGTATTGAGCAGCCTCTACTTAGCAAAAGCTGGTTTGTACGATAAAAACCCTGAATCTCCAATGGTGAAAATTATTGGTAAGTATGCAGAACGCTTAAATCAGATCCTAAGTGAAAAAGAAGCAGAGTCCTAACCCTTAGATGCTCTTATAACTTCAGACAAGAGTTTCTTTGCTCTGTTCAAGCCATCCACCCCTGCCTGCCGGCAGGCAGGTCCTTCACATACACCGTCTCACCACACTTCGCCCTCGAGCTTCGCGTGGCACGGCATCGTTTCTGATATGCCCCATAGTCTGCATACTTGAGCTTTTTCCCTAACTCTACAGTGATTGAGAAAAGGTAGTACCTATTGGTTGGTCTATCACCACTTACTTTATGGCTTATAGAAGCCATATTATTGCTATTTAACAAATTGTATTTATAATGAATACATGCCAGAGGTTAACACTACAACAGTACAAGATTCTGATTCTCCAGAACTTCTGAGTATGGATTTGAATCTACCTCGTTCCACGCTGATCAAAAACCTTCAAGCAAACGCTCTACGTGTATATGAGATAGGGAGAGAAATCCAAGTCTACCCCCTTGGATTTCTGCGATTGCCATTTATGGAGAATCGACATCAGAACGGACACGCACTTCATGTCTGGATGAACGACTCTCCCTGGAAAGATGAGTTCAACCTTCACACGCACATTTTTCATCTACGGAGCAGAGTTCTGAGAGGACAAGTACGAGACAAAGCCTGGAGCGTGCTTGCTGATCAAGGGGGAAGATATAGACTCGTTCGCCCCCAGTACCAAGAAGGTCGCATGGTATTGGATGAAGGTGAGAGAGTAAGAGTTGAACAGGGAGAGTCACGCGATTTTTCTCAGGATGAGGTGTACGCAGTCGAAAAAGGTACGTTCCATTCTTCTGAGGTGAATGATGGCACGGTATCACTCATAGAAAAATCACAAGTTGATCCAACTAAAGATCCATTGGTGGTACTGCCAGTAGACATGCCAACACAAGATGGAGGATTTGATACTTCTCAATTCCCACAGGATGAAGCATGGAAAATCGTTCATCAAACCTTGCAAGAGCTAAGAGAGACAATAGCCTAGTGCTACTGTTTCTACATCTATCACCATCACTACTTTTGATTATTTCGTAGGAGTCCCCTGATGAAATATCATTTGCCAATTGTCATCAATTTTTTGCCAAATAGAACTCCGTAGAGATCGCATATTATCTTTTTCTGTACGATAGGTAATCAGCACTATTTCTGATGATAATTCTTTTACTGCAAAATTACTTGCGTGAAATGTAACTGTAGGACTTTCTAGTAAATGTTCTATGATATCTTTTTTATTGTATACATTGCCAGACTGTCCAAACTCAACAAAGCTATCTGCTAGCAATGTATGTAGCCTCTCTTTAGATTTACGAGTATCAGGTTGGTGTAGCTCTTTTTCTAGCTCTGCTATGGTTTCATGTAATTGTGTACTCATATCATCATTGTATCATAGGTTATTTTACGCCCGAGAAACCAATGTACCACCCACAACAATAAAAGCTGCGCCAATAAGTAGCTGTGGAACTCTGACCTGTTGCCACTCTGAAAAAATCCACAATGCGAGCAGAACTGCGACAAGCGTGTTCATATTATACAGTGGTGCTAGTTTGCCGAGAGGTGCGGCATACTTTGTCAGTCCAATGGCAACGAGTCCTGTTCCAAGCCCCCATGTAAGGCCCAATCCTGCTGCATGCATACCAGATCGTATAGACAGTGTTTTGTCAGGATTGACGATGTAAAACCCAGCTCCCACGATGGTTATAGCTATGCCTATAATAAAGAGATAGATGCCAAGTCCTATACCAGCTTTTGTACTTGCCTTAGAAAAGACGCCGGAGACTCCGTATAATACTGCTGGAATGATCCCTCCTATAATAATTCCCATTGTTTGCGCATTCATAAGCACAGTGTACCAGTATTTAAAAAAGGCCACAGAACTGTGGCCTTTTTTCAGGTTTTTTTTCTAAGGAGATTGAACAGTGACCAGAGGGCAATGCTACTCCATACACATTCGATCACTACCACTTGGTAGTTCGTTTTTGTATATGCATTGACCCCAAGACTGATGGCACCCGTAAAATTTAAAAAATGATATATACGCGATTTTCCATTTATTTTTCCAATTGATAGCAGTAGGTATGCCCCTAACAATGCTATGGTTCCACACCAGCCAACGACTTCTATAACTATGTTCCAGTCGATAGTACTCATAATCTGCCCCTTGGCTAAAACCTGAAAGAACATGGAAGCTGGACAATCCAACTTTCTATGGCATTGTCTTACAGATCACCGTGGTAGTCAATGGCTTATATAAGCCATTATTTTGATATTGCTTTCCGAAAGGAAATAGCGATAATTACGGGTATTATTTACTTCTCCTTATCATAATGGACAATGATTGTTCTTGTGGTGACGGCTGCGATAATTGCGATGATTGCGGCAAGCCATACTGTGAATGCAGGTGTGACGGTGATACCGAAGACGAAAAAGACGACAGTTTGGACTGGTAAAGAAAAAGAGGGCCGAAAGGCTCTCTTTTATTTATCGTAGATCTTTGTCACACTTTCCCCTTTGTCCACATTGGAGATCACTTGCGCAAGCAGAGGTGCAATAGGCAAGATGGTCAGCCCCGGGAATGCGTTTGGATCTGTAGGAATACTGTTGGTGACAACCACTTCTTTAAATGCAGCTTTTTGGAACCTTTCTATAGCCGGTCCAGAGAAAAGGGGATGTGTAGCTACCGCATAGACGTCGGGGTTCGCACCGGCATTTATAAGGGCATTTTTTGCAGCTACCAGACTTCCTGCAGTGTCGATCATATCGTCAAAAATAATACAGGTGCGGTTTTCGATGTCCCCCACCAGTTCCAGCATCTCTACTTCTTGATGGCTTGGACGAGATTTATGGATAATGGCTAGATCTGCGTCGATGAGATCTGCAAATTTCTTTGCGCGTTTTGCACCTCCTTCATCTGGTGAAACAACAACAATGTCTTTCAGGTTCTTCTCTTTAAAGTATTTTGCAAACACTGTGCGCGCCTCTAGTGCGTCTACAGGTACAGAGAAGAATCCTTGGATTTGATCTGAGTGTAGATTCAGTGTTACAACGTGGTCTGCACCAGATTCTTCTAGAAGATGAGCAACAAGCTTTGATGAGATGGGTTCACGTGGTTCCGCAATGCGGTCTTGTCTGGCATATGGGAAATACGGCATCACAACATGAACAGTCTTTGCAAAAGAAAGTTTTGCTGCTTGGCACATGAGAAACAATTCCATGAGATCTTCGTTGACCGATCCTGTTCCAGCTGTTTGAACGATCCATACATCTTGTCCACGAATAGAATGTTCATATTTGACGTATCGTTCTCCAGAGCTGAAGGTTTTCAGCATGACTTTGCCCAAATCAGCCCCGAGCTCTTTTGCGATATTCTTTGCCAATTCTGGATGGGATGACCCTGCAAATAGCTGCATAACACAGGTATTATAGCAGATTTTTTCGCTAAAATCAGCCCCAACTTTCGGTTTTGCACTTTCTACGTGCCACTTGTACTCTGGTAGGTATGCACCTTCGTTTTTCATCGTGTATGGGACTTCCGGTTATTGAAGACGGCGGAGATGCTGTCTTGGGGCTCGTTTCGGGAATATTGATTCACCCAGATACTGGAAAAGTGGAAGGGTTTTTCGTGCATTCTGTTCTCCATTCGGGTGAGCCGTTATTCGTTTCCTTTTTAGATATTCTTCGATGGGGGACACGTATATACGTTCGCAGTGCGGATGTTTTAGCTCCTTCTCATGATCGCATTCGTCTACAGCCTCTATTGGAAGATAGTCGGACCGTTTTGGGTCAGCATATTTTTACAGAATCAGGAATGTCTCTTGGACGTTGTAAAGATGTTCAGTTCAATACGGAGTCTATGCATATCGAATGGATATTCCCTCGAAAGTTTTTTCGATGGGGTGTCGCGTTGTCTGTTGCAGAGATTATCGAAGTGCAGCTAAAGGGGATTATTGTAAAAAACCGTTTACAAAAAGAGTCTCTACCTAAAAAAATATCGCCTACTACAGCCCTGTTATCCGATCTATCGGATGCGCCACTTGCAAACAGAAAATCTGATACATAAAAAAACTCTCTGAACTGGCAGAGAGTTTTTTATGATACTCGTTTCTGTGTATTAGTTCGTTGCAATGTCTGCAACGAAGCTCACGATACCTTGTGCGATCAAGATCACAATAAGACCGATGATCACATAGAAGATCGTCTTTTTTGCTTTATCCTTCTCTTGTTCCTCACCTTGAGAAACAACAAGTCGGATACCTGCAATAACAATGAACACTACGGCAATAAGAGCCATGAAGTTGAGCACTGTTGCCAAAATGTCGAGGACACCTTGACGGACATCTTCTGTACCGCCATCACCCACACCACCGATATCTGGAACGTCTCCGAAAATATCTTGAGCGAATGCTTTTGGTGAAGCAATGAGAGCCATGGTTGCATATGAGGCTCGAAGAGATAGAGTATTGAATTTTGTCATCATAATAAAAAAAGTGGAAATTTTCTCTATTGTTACTGATGTACACACTACTCCGCAAGGCAAGAACCCCTTTGAGGGACGAATGCTTCTTGACTTTATTAAATGATCATTTTGTAGACTTATTCTTCGATCACTTCATTACTCATAAATCCGACAATAATTAACAGAAGTGCAGGAAGGGAAAACCAGAGGTCTTGGTTGAGTATCATTACTTGCATTAATCTACTCTTTTCAAGAAGAGGGGCGATGGTTGCAATGTTTTCAATGTTTGGGTCCAATATTTGAATGTCTGCAACAAAGATAAACAACGTAATGAGCAAAAGTCCTGCGGTAGCCATACCAAACAAGGCTGTCAGTAAAACGTTTACTAGTCCTCCAGGGTCTTTGGAGTAACCGATCTCTAGTCCTCCACGCACAGCAATAAAGACAATCAGTGCAATGAAGAGTACAAGCTTTATCGCAGTCAACACTGTGGAATCCATGGAAAGACCGACCATGCTAAGCATGGGGAGGGAGTCTCCACTCAGACGTTCGATAATATTGCCCATTCCTTCAACAGCTAAAATAGCGATGTATGTTGATATAATCACTTTGATACTCTCATGCTTTCCAATAATAAAGCTGTAGGTAATGACCAGTCCAAAGAATACGATAATGAAAAGGTCCCATGTAGGCGTGATTGTCATGGAATACAGTGTAAAGTGGAAAACGGAAAGTGCAAAGTGGAAAAAAGAAATGCAGAAAAAGACGAAAAGTCTCTTTCCACTCTCTACTCTCAACTTGTACTCTTTGCCTATGCGACACGGATTCCTCCTTATCAACAAGCCTGAAGGGCCAACCAGTCATGATATTGTCTATCGTGTGCGTCGTGCACTGCCCGAGAAAAAAATAGGGCATTTGGGTACACTAGACCCTGCAGCTTCAGGACTTCTCGTACTTGCCGTTGGAGCCAAGGCATTAAAAGTTGTTGAACTTTTTGCAGATCTCTCTAAAGAGTACATTGCAGATGTAACGTTTGGCACTGTCAGTATCACGTACGACAGAGAAGGGCCTTTTGAGGAGTATGAACGCATGCCTGGGGTCATAGACCCAGACGATAGCGTTGTCCAAGAGGCTATTCGTAATCGTTTCACCGGAAAGGTGTCACAGGTACCACCGAGTGCTAGTGCTATCAAGATTGGCGGAGAACGTGCATATAGAAAGATGCGACAAGGCAGAGACGTTACGATGCCCACACGTGAAGTAGACATTACGTATTGTGATATTCTTTCCTATTCCTATCCTGAATTGCAGTTAAAAGTAGGATGTAGCAGTGGTACGTATATTCGTTCTTTGGCACATGATTTGGGACAGAGTCTTCGTTGCGGTGCATATCTTTCAGGATTACAGCGCACGAAGGTAGGGGATTTTTCTGTGGATAATGCTATTTCTCCAGACGATGCGGTATGGAGTCATGTCATTCCCTTGAAGGACATATTGCATTCTTTTAAAAAAATAGAGCTCTCTGAACGTGATTTTGAAGATATTTCTCATGGTCGCACCATAGAAGGAAGTTGTCCTCGCAATGCCATTGGTTGGTATGATGGTTTACCTGTTGCTGTAATGGAGCCACGGACAGATGGAGGAATCAAAGCAAGAAAAGTGCTTTGAAACGGAAAGTGGAAAACGGAAAGTAAAAAGAAACGGAAAGTGCAAAGTGGAAAGTGGAAAGAGATGGATACGGTAAAAATACCAATTATCTGTTTTCTTCTCTATACTCTCCGAAGATATTCGATTACTATCGCCCCATTCTGGGGTCGATAGCTTCTACCTTCGCAGCATTTGGTTTCTGGGACACTATCGTCTATCTTTCACATCATGGGTCGGTAGCTCAGTGGTAGAGCAGGAGACTCTTAATCTCTTGGCCGTGGGTTCAAATCCCACCCGACCCACCACGTAAAATTGCGCGCAGCGAAGCGAGCAGCTATTTTACGTGACCGCGTGGCGAGCAAAGCGAGCTTTACGCGGCTGCGCACAATCACGTGGCGCCGCCATTGAAGTGGAAAGTGCAAAGCGGAAAACAATCAAAAGGGATTGTTATCCTCAGTATCAGTGAAAGGTATTACTCTTCATAATTGTCTGTAATCTCCTTGAACACAAACACAATTCGTACCAGAATACCCTTCTGTCAGCATGTTGTTGGTGGACGTTCCATAACATCACATAAGGAGAATTAAGGCATGGTTGGTACACAATTGGATCAAAAATTTACTGTAGCATCTTTTGATTTTGGTTTTGTTGCAATAGGCGCTGTAGGAAACAATATTTCTGTGGCGATGAAAGATGATGACGGAGAAGTGTTTTATAATTGGCTTATTGCTTTCCCGTTTACATCTGCAATAGGTGAAGACCCAATAGAAAGAGGGGAATGGACATTGACTCCAGAAGTACGATTGAAGGATAGGCTACGTGTTTGTTTTACACGCGGAGATGAACGGTATGTTCTTACGCTCGAAATAACGAATATGCACAAAAGTCCGATGCCTGTACGATTCGAATGGAAGTAACCTTTGTGCTGTGGAATACACTCTAAAGACGACGTCACTTAATGAGGTTGTCTTTTTTTACTTCTTCACACTGTCCATGCAGTGCTTTTGAATGGTGCGCCAGTCAAAAGGGAACTTATGTGTTTCTATGGCACGGATAATGGCTGCAAAACAGTTCCATACCTTTGCTTTTTCATACATAAATGCGTTACCTGCTTCTTGAATGGCATTGTAACTTTCTAAACTTTTTGTTTTTAGCGATACAGGAACCACACCGTAGCTGAGCACTTCTGCAAGCTCTGGCATACCTGACGGGTCGCTACAAAAAAGAGCAATGTCTGCTGCGGCGAACATTTTGCGCATGGAGACTTCGTCACCTGGAATAATGGCAATACGATGAGGGTGCGCCTTTGCCAGTTCTGTAAAGAGTGCTCCGTACTGTGCAGATCCTTTTCCAAGAATGAGGACCTGTACATCTAGACTTAGAATTCCTGGAAGTACTTCTTGCAGCAGTTTTCCACCGAGAGCATCACTCATACCTGCTGGTAAACAGATCACTGGCCTTTTAGCCTCTGCAGGCCAACCCAGTTCCTCTTGGAGGCTTACCTTATTCATACCCTTTTTCTCAAGAGAAGTGGTGGTATATCGTTGTGTTATTTTTTGGTCAGTAGCGGGAGTCATATGTGTTTGATAAATCTACTTATTATAGCGCAAAACTCTTCTTTTTTAAAGTCACCTCCCCTTGGAAAAACTTATAAATTGTATTATGATTATACTGTTGTTCTAGTGAGCATATTCAGGCACTCTAGAGAAGATGAAACATCTTGTCCTCATCGATGGGCACCATTTAATGCATAGGGCGTATTGGGCTATTCCACGCACATTACAGTCGCTCTCTGGAGAGCAGACTAATGTCTCTTTTGGTATGGCTTCTATGCTTCTTGCTATTTTTGCCAATGAAGAACCTGATAATATCGTGATCTGTTTTGATACAGCAGAGGACACATTTCGTCATACGGAGTATGAGGAGTATAAAGCAGGAAGATCAGAGACTCCTGATGATTTCTATGTACAGATTCCAAAGGTTTTACAATTGGTGGATGCATTTTCTTTGCCCGAGGTGAGTAATCCAACGTATGAAGCAGATGACTTTTTGGGTTCGTATGCCAGGGCAGGGGAGGCGGCAGGTATGCGTGTGACGGTGATTACAGGGGACAAAGATGCTTTCCAGCTAGCGTCTGACAAGGTACGCATCGCCATTCCCCATAAAGGGTATAACCAAGCAGAATACTTAGGCCCCGTAGAGATAGAGCTCAAGATGGGTATTCGTCCAGATCAAGTTGCAGCCTTTAAGGGGTTAAGTGGAGATAGTTCCGATAACCTGAAAGGTGTCGAGGGTATCGGCCCTAAAACTGCGTCGACATTATTGCAGAAGTATCAAACACTCGAAGGTGTTTACACGCATCTGGACACTATCCGCCCGAGTGTACGAGAGAAGTTAGAGCGCGACCGTGATTCTGCTTTTTTCTGTGAGCGGATGGCGCAGCTGATTTGTGATATTGATCTTCCAATTTCATTGGAAGAGACGGCGATATCTCATGCGGATCCGCAACAATTATTAGATTTTTTTCAGGAGTTAAACTTCACCCTTCTAACAAAACGGCTGTTGCGTATGCTCGAAACAGATTTTGGACAGAGATATTTCTCTACGGAGCATATTTCGCTCAATGCTGATGCGCAGTTATCATCAAAAAATGAAAAGGACACTTCACAATTATCCCTGTTTTAATATTTGAGTTGGATACATTTCGTACTCATAGAAAAAAACAGCTGTTTTTTCTATAGATGAATACGATAAATAGCCCTTATATTAGCGCAAAAATTTGATTACATTTTGTGATCAAAACACTACGCTATGTTCACCTTTGGTATTCAAAGAGGACTTGCGTATATCTGTAGTCAACGTAGACTTCGCTGTGCTTTTCGCTTTTGTTGTGAAAGGCACTACTCCGTTGAGTTCAATTTTCTTTTCAAAAAACCCACCATGTCAAAAGAAAGAGTTATTGCCAGCCTTGATATCGGAAGCTCCAAAATCCGTACGGTTGTCGCTGTTGCTGACAACGATGACAGTCATGCAGTTCCAAACGTCATAGGCGTAGGACTTTCTCCTTCTCTTGGTATGCGTAAAGGTCATGTCATTGATGTTGAGGAATTAATTCATAACATCATCTCTTCTCTGGAAGACGCAGAACGTATGGCAGGAGTGCCCATTAATCATGTCTTTGTTGGTATGTCTGGTTCTCATATAGAGGCGTTCGATAGTAGAGGAGTCATTGCCATTTCTGGTGCAGAAATTACCATGGACGACGTTGCACGTGTATTAGATGCTGCTCAGGCTGTCTCTATCCCTGCAAATCGTCGCATATTGCATATCGAACCAAAGTCATACTCTGTAGACGAACAGCGTGGGATTAAAAATCCGGTCGGTATGACTGGTATTCGTTTGGAGGCAGATGCACATATTATTACTGGTCACATTCAGCATGTAAAAAATATAGAAAAATGCGTGGATCAAGCTGGTGTGGATATTGACGACCTTGTCCCTTCCACTATCGGCGCATCGGAAGCGGTCCTTACCAAGCGTCAGAAAGAATTGGGCGTTGTGGTCATGGACATAGGAGCAGGCTGTACGAGTCTTACCGTTTTTGAGGAGGGAACTATTTTACATAGTGTGTGTATTCCTCTCGGAGGAGAAAGTGTCACGAATGATATTGCTATAGGACTTCGCACATCTGTAGATACAGCCGAGAAAATCAAAATCGAATTTGGCTCTGTTCTTCCAGAGGAAATTCCTGAACGAGAAATGATAGACCTTTCTACTGTTAGTAAGATCGATACACAAACAGTCAGTAAGAAATACATGGCAGAGATCATGCAGGCCAGATATTACGAGATATTCTCTTTGGTGAATGAAGAACTCAAGCGCATTGGCAGAGCAGGAATGCTTCCTGCTGGCGCACTTCTTACTGGTGCTGCCGTGAAAGCTCCTGGAGTGTTGGATCTTTCCCGTGATGTTCTTGGCCTTCCTGTGCAAATGGGATTCCCAACGGATATCGGTGGCGTGATCGAAAAAGTAGATGATCCAGCATACGCCACTGCCCTTGGAACATTGGTATGGGGCATGCGTGAAGGTCAGCATACCTCTCGTCATGTTGGCGGTGTTCAAATGAAACGCGTTGTTTCTCAAGCAAGTTCTTGGTTTAAAAGTTTACTTCCTTAGTATATTTCCCCCCCCCTTGTCTTCCCCCCTTTCTCATGTCTGATACTCTTCGTTCTCTCTTTAACGGCTCAAAGCCATCTGCTGGTGGATCTGGTTCCACTGGTGATGACTCTTCCTCTGCTACACATTCTCGTGAGGTGCGCCCAGATGTTTCTCCTGGTGCGGATATTCGTGTACTTGGTGCTGGTGGAGGTGGAAGTAACGCTATTAAGCGTATGATTGATGCTGGTATTCAAGGTGTCGATTTCATTGCGGTTAATACTGACGTACAAGCGTTGTACCATAACCCTGCAGCAAAGAAGCTTACTATTGGTCGTGGGGTAACTCGCGGACTTGGAGCAGGCGCAAATCCAGATATCGGAAAGAAGTCTGCTGAAGAAAGCATGGAAGAGATTAAAAAAGCCATTGAAGGTGCAGATATGATCTTTATAACAGCAGGTCTCGGAGGAGGAACAGGAAGTGGAAGTGCACCAGTGATTGCAGATGTTGCACGGAGTATGGGTATATTGACTGTTGGTGTTGTCACAAAGCCATTTAGCTTTGAGGGATTAAAGCGTAAAAAACTTGCCGATGAGGCATTGGAAAACTTACGTGGAAAGGTAGATACCTTGATTACTATTCCGAATGATAAGATCCTTTCTTTGATCGATAAAACAACGCCTCTTACCGAAGCATTCCAAGTAGTCGATGAAGTATTGCAACATGCTATTGAAGGAATTTCTAATCTGATTATTGTCCATGGTCTTGTTAACGTGGACTTTGCCGACGTGAAATCTATTATGCAAGATGCTGGTACAGCCTTGATGGGTATTGGTTACGGAACAGGAGATAGCAGAGCTGCAGAAGCTGCTCGTGCAGCCATAGACAGTCCACTTCTTGAATTGTCTATCTCTGGTGCGAAGGGAATCCTCTTCAATATTACAGGTGGTAATGACTTGAGTATGTACGAAGTCGACGAAGCCGCACGTATTATTACAGAGGCTGCAGACCCTGATGCGAACATTATCTTCGGTGCAGTCATCGATGAAAGTTCTACTGGAGAAGTAAAATGTACGGTTGTTGCCACAGGATTCGATGAACAAGAATTATCTTCTCATCCGAAAATGAGTATGCAATCAGGGGATAGTCTTACCAAGAAAACATTTGGTATTTCAGAGTCACAAAAGCAGGATTTCAGTCGTGATTCACAGCAGAGCCAACAGAAGCATCAGTATCAACAGTCTTCTCCTTCTCTTATGGAGGCGAAGTCGACAAAGACAGAACTTGATGAAAGCGAACTTGAGGTACCTGCGTTCATGCGCAAGCCTATCTCAAAATAATAATGATATAGAAAGAAAAAGGAGCATCCGGTGGGGGTGCTCTTTTTTTTGCAGCTGTAGCTGCAAAAAAATGAAGCAATAATGAAAAGCTGAAATGAAGCAATGTATGTAGCATCTCAACATTTCAGTTTTTCAACATTTCAACATTTCTTCATTTACCCCCTGTTCCTGTGGATCCAAACCCGCCACGTGTTTCTTTTCCGTGGTCATCTACTTCTTCCCACTGTGCTTGTTCTATTTTCACAAATATACCTTGTGCTATACGTTCACCTCTTTCTACAGTTATCGGTTCTTTGGAAATACTTTGTACCTGAATGAGGATCTCGTCATCTGGGCCGCAGTAGTCTTGGTCTATGACGCCTATACTGTGTGGACATACCAAAGCCTTTTTACGGGGCAGTGAAGAGCGTGGAACGATAAGTAGGGCATACCCCTCCGGTACTTCCACGACGACGTTTCCAGGTACGAGTGCGATGCAACCAGGTTCGATGGTCACGGTTTCGCGGGTAACGAAATCAAACCCTACAGCACCTTTGGATTCGTGCTTAGGAAGTGTCAGTGTCGGGTCGATGCGACGTATGCGAATATTCATGCACCGAGCATGCAGTAATCACCATGAAAATGCAACGATCCCTATACAGCCATATTGACCCCACCTGTTTGATTGCTGTTTTGTTGATTATTGTTTCTTACAGGATGTACATAATGCGTAACGTCGTTCACTACTTCTGCAATGGTATCGTAAGCATCTTTACTCATACGACCTGCCTCTTTCAATCGTGACGCTATGCTCATTATCTCTTGAGCGCTCATTGCTGGACCATCTCGGTCTTTAAGGATTTGGCGTACGATCAGTGGTGCAAGTGCTCCATTTTTATCTTTTTTAATATTCATACGGAGGATTGCATCCATAGTAATAATATTGGCCTTAAATAACCCCAACATAATAGGTGTCCCATTCGGGAATGACGTGTTTGCCAGTTTTACAGCAGATCGGTCATCATTGGCGTTAGTAAGCAGCCAGTTATTCATACGTTTTTGCGTTGCTTGAATATAGTTTTTAAGTTCGGGACGGTCTTCACCAAATTCTTTTTTGAGATTATCTGCTCTCCCAATGAGTTGCCCAAGGAAGTATTGCGCTTTTACGGGTTCGTTGAATTCTCCTGTGGATTGCAATGCAAGAATCCCACGGAATGCCTCTGTTCCGAGCAGGATCATTTCAGAACCGCCGCTGTCCAAACTAAAGAAGTCATCATCTGCTGATTTTGAATCGATACTGGTTTGCACGTCTCCAAGCATTTTGCGATAGTGTCTGTATCTGTCATCAAAAATAGAGAAGGTATGCCCTTTGTATGTGACGGTCTGTGTAGCAAGAATTTTTGCAACAAGGTGATCAAGATCTTTTTTGTCTGATGGTAGTTGGCCAACTTCTTCTTTGATATGTTCCTCTATTTTCGTAATAACGGAACCCAATTCTCCTGCTTCGGAAGCGTCATTGCTCTCTGACTTTTGGAATGCTTCAATCTTCTTTCTGTCCAATTTAAGGAGGGTAGACGTCCATGCAGGGTGCACAATACCAATGTTTCCAAGGTCATCCAGTAAGTCTTTTGGAAAGTACTGTCGTGCATCTGCATTATCGCGAATGTATCGGAAAATAGTGACAGATATCCATGTGGATGTCTCTCCTTCTTTTCCTTTTTCCATACCTCTTTTCAAAATACCTTGTGTAGCCCAGTAGTTTCCTTCATCAAGCTCATTTTCCAACATGCGCATAAGAGGGGGAATGGAATCAATAGTAGAAACACGGTCGTAACCACGTTGTTTTTCATTGGTTTGCCCAGTTCCGTTTTTGTTATCCAGTTCACGCAGATATTCTACGATATTTTCATCACTCCAAATTCCACCAAGAGCTTGTTTAATACTGATACCAAAGACAGTTCCATTAATGGAATCGTAATCATACAGCCACGCATGGTCTGCTGCATATTCCAAAGTGGCACGAAAATGGTTTGGATTACTTTCCTTTGTTTTCTTGAGCATATTTATAATTTCTGAAAAAGGAGGCTTGTTTTGTTCCAGTCCTTTTTTATGTTCGTCACGTACGGTATCGTGCGCGCTTTCTGTTTGTCTTCGGAGTACGATTTTGGTCTGCTCTCCAAGAGGCATCCACCAAAGTGCATCTCCTATCCCTTCTGCTAGACGTGTTATTTTTAGTTGATCCCATTCTTCTTTACTTTTGATAAAGCCTTCGTAGGTTTTTTTCCCTGCGGCAATCACGTCGTTCACACTCATCGCATTCGCCCAGAATGATGTCCATGTCATTTTTGGCTGATTGTCAAATTCTTTGGATTCCTTTAGCGCTTCAGTATATTCGTCTACATCTTTCATTCCATCTTCTATGTCTGTTAATTGTGTATGGATGAAATTTAATACTTTTTGCATGGGCTCCGAATCCATAATAGGATTGATAAAAACGCTGCGTCTTTCTTTCCTTTCTTTTGTTGTAAGGCTCACCAGATCTGCAACAGCAAGATCTTTGGCAATACTGTCCGCATCAAATCCTTCTATATGTTCTTCGTCACTATTAAGTATGGATAAATATTCTTTTTCAAAAGTCTGTGGTGTTATCGCACCAATCTTAAAATGCTGCATATGGGTTGTCATGCGTTCGTAGACACCTAGATCTTTTTGTGCCATTTCAGAAGCGCGTATGATGTCTTCTAATTCGCTAAGATGATCATCCCTTTCTTTTTTGTCTGGCACCTTTTGGTAGATCATTTCACGGATTCCACTTTGTTGTCTGTGCATATGTCTGATCTTTTCCTGTGAAGCTTTAATACGTTTTGCTATATCTTCTACTTCACGTTTTTCTGTCATTTCAACATTCTCGTTATCTTCAGGATTTCCTATTAATGATTCGATTTCATTACGTGTACCATCTCTTTCTCCCTGTACAGCATGTTCAGACTCTTCATCTGATTCTAGTCTTTGCAAGGTTCCGTCTGCTTCCATTCCTGCATCCGCATAGTATTGTTGGTTATACTCATCATCAGGGTTGGCAAACGCCAAAAGACGTCGCTCTCGGTTTTCCGAGGCTCGCTTTTTTGCAAAACGCCGATGCCAGTTGATTGGCAACATCTAGAGTTTACAGATACGAATAATAGTGTCAAGTGTACTTTCCTTTCTACTTGTTAATTCAGGAAGGAGAGGGGATAGAATGTCGTGAATATCGTATGGACTGATGGTTCCAGTTTGGATTTTTGTTTCGTAACCGTTCTTTTTTTCGATGTGTAGTTCAAAGTATCCGTTTCCTTTTAAAATCCAGTATCCTGTACATGCAGGCCATTGAGTGAATGTATCATCGATAGCATAGCCACGTTCCCATATCCGTATGGTTTTTTCGGGTGGTTCTGCCTCATGAATGTATCCATAGAGAATGACAACAAGAAACAAAACGACAGTAAAAGACCATGCACTGGTATAAATACTGTAAGCAAGACATCCAGCAATAAATATTGCTGCGTATACATACCACGAGCGCGTTCGCTTGTGATGTAAATGTTTCGAGGCTCGCCATTCAATAAGAGAATTTTCTGTGGGGATATTTGTTTTCATTTTTTTGAAAGAAATCCTCTAATTATAGCGGAAAACACACTTTTACGATATCCGAGAGGACTTGCGTAATTTGATTTATAATGTGTAATATCGCATAATTCCCTCTATGCATGTACGGGGAAATTTGCTAACCTTTTCCCACTTCTACGGGCGATTAGCTCAGCTGGCTAGAGCGTTGCATTGACATTGCAGAGGTCACTGGTTCAAGTCCAGTATCGCCCACCATCCGTCTTCGCCTTCGGCTACGCCGAGACGGTTTTCGGTGTACCTTGCACAACTTCTGGCATCCATTTTTTCAAAAGTACTGCAAATAGTACAGGGACGATGAATTGGAAAATAATGCTGGATGCGACGATCGCACTGTACAAATGCTCATCGATCAGACCATTTTCCAGAAGAATTTTTACAATAATAATCGATGTACTGAATCGAATAGATAGTCCAACCCCAAGAAGAAATGACTGCTTTTCTCCGAGTTCTTTATGGGCGGTCATGTAACTTCCTATGATTTTTAATGCACTAGATGTTACGGCAATAATGAGGATTGCCATCGGTGCAGCGAGTAAAAATTCCGTATCAATGGATGCTCCGACTGAAAGAAAAAAGATCGGTGCGAAGAATCCATAACACATACTTTTTACTTCATTTTCTATGGCACTAAACATTTTTCCTGGCAGGAAGTTTCTGACAGATATTCCTGCAAGAATGGCAGCAATTGGTGCAGCATGTCCCAACTCTCCGATTCCTACAAACAAGCTGAAAATAAACAATGTTAAGAGGAACGTTGTTTGTACATTCGTGAAGACAAATTTATGAGAGTGTCCATTGTGTATATAGAGCATTAGTCCTGTCATTCCGAATATCGAGAATAGTGACAGAAGAATGATGATCACTTCGTTGTAGTTTGCCTCCGAAGAACCAGCAATAAATGCAACGATAATGAGCATGAAGATTTCTATGAAGTCATCCAATGATCCTATGCCAATAATGCTTTGCCCAAGTTTACTATTGATAATACCGAATTCGTCCAGAATGGGAATAAGGATCGCTTCTCCTACTGTCGCAAACGATAATGAAACGATATACGAGAGAGTCCAAGATGTATCAAAAAGAAAATGGATAATGACCCCACCAACCAATGCTTCAAGGAAAATAATCATTACTGTTCCCTTTAGAATAAAGCCAGAACTTTTTTGTAGTTTCTTCACATCGATTTCCAGTCCTACAACAAAAAGAAGGAAGTACATTCCAAGCATTGCCAAAAAATCAAAGGTTGGAGACGATGTGATTTCTGAAAAAGGATTATAAAAAGAAAGCATTGTCCCAAGGAGCAATGCTGCAAAAATCCACGGAATACGTAATCGCTCTATAAATCGCCCTACAATAAGAGTGAAGAGGAAGACTCCGCTGAGAAAAAGAAGAATATTCATGTGTATTTGTATTATGATTATTTTACCACAAAAATATAATTTTGTCATCTATTTACACAGACGTTCTATCCTGCAATGGAACACGATTTTTGTGTAACGTATCGGTTTGCTGGACTTGTATGGGAAGTTATTTCTCCAAGGATATTTTGACCTGTTTTACTGTATGTAGCATGTGTATATGCTGAAGTTTGCTCTTGATATTCTCTTCCCGTCATCTTCAAAAACAGCAATGCTCTCTGTTGCAGATTTGTCATCTGCATTGCAGTCGGAGCAGTGTACCGTGTGCATAGATACGGGGATAAAAGGACTACCGCATCGCATTGTTTCTGCAGCGGCATACGACCGCATTCCAATAGTTCAGTACGCACTTTGTGCATTGAAATATAAGAATAAATCGTGTTATGCCGAAAGTATTGCAGCAATACTTTCGCAACATATACATTCCGAGATACACCCTGATATGGTGTTATGCCCTGTTCCTCTTCATTGGTCACGATACATTGACCGTGGATTTAATCAGTCGACGCTGATAGCGCATTTTCTTTCGAGAAATACTGCTCTTTCTGTGCATTCTTTACTGCGCCGAGTTCGTAATACGGGACATCAGGCATGGAGAACAAGGGAAGACAGACTCCATGCAATGGACGATGCTTTTGTTGTTCGAAGAAATGTTGCTGTTCCAAAATATGTTGTGCTGATCGATGACATTGTAACCACAGGTGCTACGTTACACGCTTGCGCAACTGTGCTACAGAAAGCGGGAGTACAGCGCGTCGATGCATGGGTCATTGCTCGCGGGTAACATGATCACTTTGTTGCACGTTTATGTATTCCGAAATTTTTGTGAATGTACGGCAAGGTAAAGTGTATGTGGAAAACTTTTCAGTTTTCCACCGAGCAGGTACTGTAGCACTCCTCTCTAATTTTTTTTGCATTCCACCCATGTCTCTTTTTATTTCTATTTTTGCATTCGTTTTACTTCTTACGTTATTGATTCTTATTCATGAATGGGGTCATTTTACTGCTGCACGCAAATTTGGTGTTGTTGTTGAAGAGTTTGGATTTGGATTACCCCCTAAAATTAAAACGATATTTTCACAAGGTGGAACACGATTTACCTTTAACTGGATTCCGTTTGGAGGATTTGTCCGACTGAAAGGGGAAAATGCGGTAACAGAAAAAGATCGTACAGCAAAAGGAAGTTTTGGTGCCGCACCTATTCATGCACGCGTCATTATTTTACTTGCAGGTGTTTTTATGAATTTGATTTTAGCACTGTGTATTTTAACAGTGGGATTTACGTCTGGTTGGATTCCAACGTATCTTTCCTATGAAGATATGCAAAGTGCAGGTGAAAAAGGAGAGATTCATGTGCAGTTCAGTGTATTGATCGATAGTGTTGTTGGAGGAAGTAATGCAGCAATTAGCGGACTTCCAGCAAAAAGCATTGTCCGTAGCATCGACGGAAATAATGTTGTTTCTCCAGATGACATCGCACCATTGCAAGAAGGAAAAAGTCAGGTGACATACACTGTCTCTCGTATCGAAAATGGAAAACTACTGGAAGAGCAGGAGCAATACACTGTCAATCTTTCGGATGGAAAAGCAGGCGTGGTGATTGTGCCGTATCCTTTAGAGCTCTCTGCACCCAAAAGGGGAGTGGGAACTGCATTTCTCTTGGCTACTCGTGAAGCGCGTATTATGACGTCACAGACCATTATTGGTATCGGTAAGCTGTTTACCTCTTTGGCAAGCACTGGAAAAGTACCAGAAGGTATTTCGGGTATTATTGGCATTGCACAACTGACGCATGGTGCCATACAGGAAGGTTTCACGCATTATCTTCGCCTTGTTGCGTTGCTCAGCTTGAGCTTGGCAGTTCTCAACGCTCTTCCTTTCCCTGCTCTAGATGGAGGACGACTCCTTTTCGTTCTTGCGGAATGGATTACACGAAAACCTGTAAACAGAACGTTTGAACTTACGACGAATGCTGTTGGTTTTGTTGTTCTTATTTTACTTATTGTCCTCATTACCTTTAATGACATTGTCCACCTCTTCTAGTACAGCACCTGTCTCATCGCGCTACGATGAAGATCTGCAATTGTGGATTGATACTCTTAAAAAATTAGAGTCAAAACTACAACGCAGTGAATTCATTACGTGGTTTCGCGACACGACAATTCTCGGAAAAGAAGAAGGGAAGATTGTCATAGGACTACCGCTTCCTATGGTGATGAACTGGCATTTAGAACGGTATCAAGCTCTTACCTTAGAGGCGATGAAAGAAATTGATCCTTCTATCAAAAAGGTTGTCTATAAAGTGGATGGCAATCTGAAAGATAATAAAGATCGCACTATCGATATTCTGGTACATTTTCCAGAGAATAAAAAAAGAAAACTACCCGGAAAGCAAGAGGTGAAAATGGCGGAAGGAATTGTGAGTAAGATTTTAAATCCTCGCTACATGTTAGAGAATTTTATTGTGGGCTCCAATAACAGATTGGCTCAGGCAGCGTGCAGCGCGGTCGCCACGGCCCCTGGTGGGAAATATAATCCACTCTTTTTATACGGAGGGGTCGGACTAGGGAAGACGCACCTTCTTCAGGGAACGGGTAATGCTATTTTGCAAAAAAATCCTCGTTCCACTGTGGTATATACCACATCCGAGGATTTCACTAATCAAGTCGTAGAAGCCATTCGTACACAAAAAATGGATCAACTCCGTCGCCGTTACCGACAGGTAGATGTATTGATCATTGATGATATTCAATTTATTGCCAACAAAGAACGTACACAAGAAGAGTTTTTTCATACGTTCAACACATTGTATGAGGCAGGAAAGCAGATCATTATTTCCTCTGATCGACAACCCGACGAACTACAATTGGAGGATCGTTTAGTCTCCCGTTTTGAGCGAGGAATGATTGCAGATGTTTCCGTGCCAGATTACGAAACACGTCTAGCGATCTTGCAAGAAAAATCCAAAGAATATGAACTGTTTATTGATATGCAGGTACTACAGTTTATTGCAGAGCATACGACAAAAAACGTCCGAGAGCTTGAAGGTATTTTGATGCAGGCTGTTGCACAATATGAATTGGAACAGCGTATGCCAACTATTAAGAGCATCGCTGAAATTATGAGCAAGCTCAATAAAGACCCTCATGTCATGGAAGAGGATATTGGTTTCGAAAAGCCAGAACAAAAACGTGCAACATTCCAAGATGTTATGGAGTCTGTAAGCAGATATTACTCTGTGTCCATCGATGATCTTATTGGTAAATCTCGTGTGCGAGAGGTGCTTATTCCTCGACAAGTAGCTATGTTTATTGGTAAGAAATTCTTAAATATTAGTTTTGTGCGATTGGGAGAATCTTTTGGAAACAGGGACCACACAACGGTTATGAATGCTGTAGAGAAGATTGATCGAGTCATGAATAGTGATTCTAATGTTTTACGTGAGATTCACGCTCTGACATCAGAGCTAGGACTTCGGTAAGTTATTTGCTTTACTGATCGCACGGAAGGCTGCTAAACTCCTGTGGCATGGCTTCAGGTCGTTCATCAGAGGCAGATAATATGTATAAAATGCGTCATAGCTTGGCGCATGTATTAGCCCAGTCTGTGCAAAAATTATGGCCAGATACACAATTAACCATTGGACCTCCTGTAGATACTGGCTGTTATTATGACTTTGCTTTTACGAGTCCCATTTCTGTTGATGATTTTAAGTCCATAGAAAAAGAGATGCGCAGCATTATCAATAAAGGACAAACATTTGCTGTCGATACATTGTCCATTGATGACGCTTTGGCTTTTTGGAAAGGCCGTGGTCAAACATTTAAAGTAGAGCTTATAGAGGATCTTGCTAAAGCAGGGGAGACTGAAGTGACGAACTATCGCAATCTGGATGTAGATGGAAACGAAATGTTTGTCGACCTTTGCAAAGGGGGACATGTTGAAAATATGAAAGAGATTCCTGCAGACGGATTTAAAATCATGTCTCTTGCTGGAGCATATTGGCGTGGTGATGAAACGCGTGAACAGCTTACTCGTATATATGTCGCTGCCTTTCCAAGTAAGGACGAACTCAAAGCGCATTTACAGATGCTTGAAGAGGCAAAAAAGCATGATCACAGAAAGCTGGGTGCAGAAATGGATCTGTTTACGTTTTCAGATACTGTTGGATCTGGCCTTCCTCTTTTCTTTCCAAATGGGGAAGTAATTAAGTTTCAGTTGGAAAACTATATGCGTGAAGAAAAAACCAAACTGGGATATTCCTTTGTATGTATTCCTCATATTGCAAAAAAAGAACTGTATGAAAAGAGCGGACATATGGGAAAATACGATGCCATGATGCCAGTTATGGAAAGTTCTGATGGTGATGAAATGGTGGTAAAGCCTATGAATTGCCCTCATCATTTTGAATTATTTGTATCACGACCACATAGTTATAGAGATCTTCCTTTGCGATATGCAGAAAATACTACGTGTTATCGAAACGAAAAAAGTGGCGAATTGTCTGGTTTGACTCGGGTAAAAGCGCTGACACAAGACGATACGCATCACTTTGTGCGTCATGATCAAATCGAATCAGAAATTGAAATCATATTAGGTCTGATGGAACGTACCTATAAAACATTTGGTTTTGATAATTTCAAAGTTGATATTTCTGTTCGTGATACGCAAAATAAAGAAAAGTACTTTGGCGATGACGATGTATGGGATAAAGCGGAAAAGACTCTAATAGAAGCAGTAAAACGCTGGGGTGCGGACTTTTCTGTTGAAGAAGGAGAAGCTGCATTTTATGGTCCGAAAATTGATATTCAGGTAAATGATGCTATTGGACGTGCATGGCAATTGACTACGGTACAACTTGATTTCATTCAGCCAGAAAATTTTGATATGACGTATATTGGTTCTGACGGTGCAGAGCATCGCCCAGCGGTATTGCACGTCGCTATTCTTGGGTCTAGCCATCGTTTCATGGGTGTCCTCATCGAGCATTTTGCAGGGCATTTCCCACTATGGCTTGCTCCTGTTCAGGTGAACCTTCTTCCCGTTGCTAGCGTGCATGAAGCGTATGCTGCAGAGGTTGCTTCTCAATTGAAAGAGAAGGGTATTCGTGTGGATACTTTGAGCAGCGCGGAATCATTAGGTAAACGTGTCCGTGAAGGAGAAAAGAAAAAAGTGCCGTACCTTCTTGTATTGGGAGATAAAGAACAAGAAAGCAAAGGTGTTACTGTGCGAAACATTGCGACAAAGGAGCAAGTAGAAGTATCTCTGGTTGATTTCTTGAATACTACTGTAAAAGATATTGCAGACCGCAATATCAAGCCGTCTATTGGTTAAGGCTTTCTTTGAGGACTTTGATTGTTGTGTCGAGATCTTGCTTTGTTGTTGAAGCCCCAAGACTAAAACGAATATTTTCTGATGCTGCACCTGCTTCTCGTCCCATTGCTTCCAATACATGACTTGGGCCACTGGAACCCGAGGCGCACGCACTACCTGTGGCTGCGGCAATGCCATGAAGGTCTAGTTGAATCACTAATGTTTCACCACTGTGCCCTTGAAAACGAACGTTGATATTGTTTGGCAGTCTTTGGATTCGTGGACCGTTGAGTGTTACATTGGGCAATTTCTCTAGTTGATCAATGAAGTAGTCCCGTAGTGTACAAAGGCGCATCGCTTCCTCTTTTTGTTTTTCCATTGCGATCTCTAGTGCTATTGCCATTCCAACAATGGCAGGCAGATTTTCTGTTCCCGCGCGGAGATTGAATTCTTGTCCTCCTCCAAGAATTTGTGCCGCAATTTCGATGTGATCTCGGACGATCAGTGCGCCGATTCCCTTTGGTCCATAGAATTTATGTGCGGCAATTGTAGTCATATCGGGAAGTATGGGCAGAGGAAGTTGTCCAATGGGTTGTACTGCATCCGTATGAAAGATGACTCCTCGTTCTTTGCAAATTTTTGCGCATTGTTCAATGGGTTGAATGGTTCCTACTTCATTATTTCCCCATTGAATAGATGCAAATACGGTATTGTCCTGAATAGCATCTGCTAAAACTTTACTATCGAGCATTCCTTCTTCGTCTACAGGAAGCAATGACACCTCCCATCCTTCGCGTTGTAGTCGCTGTACAGCCTTAATGCTACAGCTATGCTCTGTACTGAGTGCGATAACATGTCCAGCTGTGCCGTGGCGCATTTTCCATTTTTCACATACGCCGAATACTGCGAGTGAATTTGCCTCACTGCCTGAAGCTGTAAAGATAACTTCGTGTGCTTTGACGCCCAATATATTTGCAATGGTCAGTCTAGATGCGTCCAAATGCTGCCGTGCCTCCCTCCCTTTTCCATGGGGGGAAGAAGGATTTCCCCATTCATTTTTCATTACAGAAAGCATTTCTTCGTACACACGAGGATGTAGAGGCGTTGTTGCTGCGTGGTCTAGGTAAATCATCGTCATGATTATGAATTAAATATAGAGTTTTGCGTATGAATTTCTTGTTAATTCTTTTAAAAATTTCAGGTACTATAGCTATCGATGTTCGAAGCTTTCGCCATTGGACCGGCAATAATCTGGACAAGACTTGTATTTCTCTTGCTGGGAATATGCCTTTCTGTAGAGTTTTTTTTACGACTTTCTGAACGTGCAAATTTGTCTTTGCAGCACTTTAAAGAGAAGGCATGGTATTTCTTAGCTGCTTTTATATTTTTTGGAAGAGCTTTTTCTGTCATTGCACAATATAAGGTCTATTTGCGTGATCCTTTGCGTATTTTTATTATTTGGGATGGTGCATTTAGTTTTATTGGTGCAGCCTTTGGTATCGGTGTGACGCTGTATTTTATTACCAGAACACATCGCTCTACCTTTTTGCAATGGTTGGATGTTTTGGTTCCAGCAACTTTCTTTGGTGCTGCATTTGATTGGTTTGGAAAATTTGCAGGGGGGAGAGCATATGGAAAGCCAACAGATATGCCATGGGGCATTACCTACGATGCAATTAGTGTGCGTTACACCGTTCCTATTCATCCTGTGCAGTTATATTATTCTTTTTCATTTCTTCTCCTTACCTTTGTTTTATTGATCATTCGTAAACATTCCAAAAGGGCAGGGGATGAGACATTTTTTGGCATATTTTTTGCCAGTATTTGCACGTTTATTTTTGAATATTTTCGTGGAGACTTTTCCATTCCTGTTTTTGCAACACGTATGGATTTTGTTGTATTACTTGCCCTGTTTGCCAGTCTTGGCGTTTTTGCAGCTGTAGAATTAAAACTTTCTTCGAAGGCACTTCTTATTTCAGAGGCTTGTCTGATAGCGGTATTTGGTGGATATATGATTGCCCGCAGATGGTTACCATTTTCCACATATGAACTCCGATTTTCCCAGTTTCTTGCCGTACTTTCTTTCCTTGCTGTTGTAGTGTACGTTGTGGTACATCGACGACGGTACCCCCATTTATAATGAATACAATCATCATCCAATTCCAACAATTTGCACAGCCATGGTTTGTCTTTCTTGCGGAAGATCCAGCATTACGCCTCCTACAGTTAGGAATGCTTTTTGTCGGTGTTATTGTTATTTTTTTGGTCTTCTTTGCTACACGCGATATCTTGTTGCGTACACATTCTTTTTGGTACATGTTTTTTTCTATTATTCTGGTCGCATTTTTCCCAGTAATAGGATTCTTCTTTTATCTTCTCCTTCGTCCTGCTCGTACTATTAAGGAGCGAGAAATGGAGGAGGCCTTACACCGTATTCTCCAAAACAGTATTTCACATACCCAAAAGGCTCCTTCTGTAAAAAAGAAGCCTAATCCAAAGAAAAAAGCTTCATCTTCTAACGATCTTTCCCTCTAATTATCATGAATCCGTTATCCGATTTTTTTGTCTATTTATTTTGGCCTAACCCAGGAAATGCCAATTATGATAATCCGAAAGCGCTGAGCCTTCTCCTGCTTTGTCTCGCTTTTATTATTGCTTCTTTTGCAGTGCGATATTGGAGAACGAAGCAGCATAATGCGCCAACAAAAAAATTATCACGGACATGGTCTAGCGCACTGTTCTGGCTTGGTCTTGTTGGTGTCTTTCTTGTGGTATGTAGGGTAGAAGAGATTAGTTTTCTTTCTATGCGTATATGGTGGTTGGTATGGGGAATCATTACAGTAATTTATGTATTTGTTCAGGTAAAAATGTTTCGCATGAGACATTATCAAGTTCTTCCAATGCAAAAATCTCCAGAAGAACAACATAATAAATATTTGCCAAAAAAGAAGAAAAAATAGTGATGGCAAGCGGCATTTTTTGCATGTCGCAACTGTTTCTATAGAATAGAGTGGATCTCTTAAGAAAAAAGATCCACTCTTTATTTTATTCCAACTTCCCGCATGCGTCTTCTTACGCACAAAGGCGTTTCTTGGCATGATGACCCCGCGCCATCAGAGCAAGCGTTGTTGGATCTACAAAAAAAATATGGGTTTCACGATCTGGATATTGAAGATTGCTTGAGTGAACATGAACGACCAAAAGTGGAAGAATATGATAATTATCTTTTTTTGGTATTTCACATTCCATACATAGCACGTAAAACAGGTCGTATCATCAAAGAAGAAGTGAACATTTTTATGGGGCCAGACTTTTTTGTTACATTGCATAGGGGAAAAATCCCTATCCTCGACCGCCTATGGCGAGACTTAGAACAATCAGAAGAAATGCGTGCGGATTACCTTCAACACGGTACAGGTTTTTTCTTGTACGAGCTCATGCGACATTTTTTTGATGATGTCTTCCCTTTGGTGGACAGCATTCGTAAAGAGCTTCGTCGTATGGAGGAAATACTTTTTGAGAATGATGAAGAGGTGGACTTGCTTCGTGACATTATGACCGTGAAAAGAAACATTATTAATATGCGCTCTATTCTTCTTCCACAAAGAACACTTACGGCGACTCTAGAGCATAAAAACAAGAAGTTTGTTCCAGATGAGTTGGGTTTATATTTTGATGATATCCTCGATGCTATTGAACGTCAGTGGGCATTGCTTGATACGGCCAAGGAAATGATCGATGCACTGCAGGATACACACGAATCTTATCTGACACATAAAACCAATGCCGTCATCCAATTGTTGACCATCTTTTCGGTAACCATGCTTCCTCTGACATTTATCACAGGACTATACGGTATGAATGTTGGATTGCCGTTTGCAGGAAATCCTTTTGCTTTCCTTATTGTGCTCGGAATGATGGGTGTTATTTTTGTGACCATGCTTACATACTTTGTTCGTAAACATTGGCTGTAGAATATTCTTGACATGGGAAGGTATTTCGTTGACCATACTCCTCCTATGCCACTCAAACATTTTACAGAAACTTTTCTTATTGTTGTCCTTGGAGCAGTGATCCTATTCACTGGATTACTCACTGCCTCTTTACCAGATTTACCTAATGGTGCATTGCCATGGGTTATTCTGTTTGTCTTGAGTATTGTGTATCCCTTGTCGCTGCATTCAATGTTTCAGAAAAGACGTGCAGATAATTTCTTTCGAAAATTACATTGGTTCCCATCCATCATGCTTTTGGTCTGGCTTGCATTGCAAGTTTCTGCCTTAACAGGAGTCATTGCGCTTACGTATGTCGCTTTTTATACATGGGCATGGACATTACCTGCAGTCATTGTAGGGTTTATTCTCATCGTTCTCTTTAGCCTTAAGGTCATTCGTCGTCGTGTTCCCCGCTTGGCATTCCTTGCATTGCTTCTTGTTCCATTTGCAGCACTTGCCTTTGTCAGCGAGAGAGGTGGTCACTTTGAAAGTGAGATCACCGCCATGCTCTGGGACGCAGATATTATGCATACTTCCAATACGGGTGGTCTTGTTGCATCATGGTTTGACACAGGAACAGGTAGTGAAAAAAATCTTGAACCGTCAGATGACATTGCTGAAGAAGAGTGGAGAGAGCAGTTGCGTATGCAACAGCGTCGAGAAGAACGCATAGAAGAACGCATTTATGGAAACAAGTCGAGTAGTAGCAGTGTATCTTCACAGTCGTCTGTATCGTCTCTGAAAGATGAAGACACTATGCTTTCTGGAACAGGAGATGAATTGCGTAATGCGGGAACAATGCCTGGAAAACTTCCAAGCTCTGGTTTTGGTTGGAGCTTTATCATTCTTACATTGGTCGCTGCATATAGTGCCACGTTACATAGAAGCGTGAAAAAGACTGCTTAGCTTGTAGCGTTCATCGCTGCATTGTACGATATGTGTATGACACACATCTCAGATATTTTTGCTAGACAAATTTTAGATTCAAGAGGCAACCCTACTATCGAAGTTGATGTTCATCTTGATGATGGAAGCTTCGGACGTAGTTCTGTTCCTTCTGGAGCATCTACGGGGACGCATGAGGCACTTGAACTTCGTGATGGAGACAAGAGTATCTACCATGGTAAGTCTGTCCATAAAGCAGTTGAGAATGTAAATGGGGTGATTGCACGGTCCCTTAAAGGAAATCCGATCGCTGATCAGCGGACTATTGATCAAATTCTTTTAGATCTTGATGGTACGCAGAATAAATCTCATCTTGGTGCCAATTCTATTTTAGGTGTTTCTATGGCTACGTGTCGTGCACGAGCGTGCGTGGAAAATACACCGTTATGGAAATCCCTTGCACAGCAGTTTGACGTATCAGACCCGTCTCTTCTTCCTGTGCCTATGATGAATGTCATCAATGGCGGACAACATGCAGATTCTGGATTAAGTTTTCAGGAATGCATGATTATTCCGACAGGCATGCAGACATTTGCTGATGCCATTCGTGCAGGTTCAGAGATTTTTCACGCATTAAAAATATTACTGAAAGATGCAGGATATACCGTTTCAGTAGGGGATGAAGGTGGATTTGCTCCACAGGTAAAAAGTGGAGAAGAGGCATTTGATTTCTTGGTCAAGGCTATAGATATTTCTGGCTATACAGGAAAAGTACAATTGGGTATCGATGCTGCCGCATCGGAATTTTATGACAATGGTTCATACACCGTAGATGGTCAGATGCTCTCTTCTTCGGAATTGACGGATCTGTATTTGAAGCTATGTGATACATATCCACTTATCAGTATAGAAGACAGTCATAGCGAGGATGACTGGGATGGCTTTGCGGATCTCACTGCAAAAATAGGATCAAAAGTGCAATGTGTAGGGGATGATCTGTTGGTAACCAATGTAGAACGTATTGGCAAGGCAATCGAACAAAAATCAGTGAACAGTGTACTGATTAAGTTGAACCAAATAGGAACGGTATCGGAAACGGTTGATGCTATTGCATTAACCCAAAACAATGGATGGACTGCAGTGGTTAGTCATCGTAGTGGGGAAACAGAAGATACGTTTATTGCAGACCTTGCAGTTGGTCTTCGTACTGGGCAGATCAAAACAGGATCTCTTAGTCGTACAGACCGTGTATGTAAGTATAATCAGTTACTTCGTATAGAGGAGCAATTAGGATCAAGTGCGAAGTATGAAAGTCCTTTCTAGGGCTATTTCTTGTATCGAGTCCACCATGATTTTATTGGCGGTAGCGTTAAGGTAGATAGAAAATACCCTCCTGTCGGTATCAGTGCTTGCCACTGTGGATCATGAAAGTTGTTATATCGCATGAATGCGTATGCAGCTGCGTAGGTTATGCCGATAATGATCAGTTGACGAGTCCAGCTGGTTTCCCATGCCTTATCCAATTCTACTCGCCGATTTCTTTCTTGGATCTCTGATATGTGATTTTCTGGCATTGTGTCGATTGTATCTGTTTTTCTAGGACAATTCATCAGCTATCAGTAAAATTACTCTATTAATCGGGGCGTAGTTCAGTTGGTCGAGTGTGCTGTAGGCATACGAGCAATATAATAGAAAGCGTTCTACCAACCCCCTAGATTCTTGTGTAACTTTATGATGTTCGGGGCGTAGTTCAGTTGGTAGAATGCACGGCTGGGGGCCGTGTGGTCGCTGGTTCGAGTCCAGTCGCCCCGACCAATATTATTTATGATCAATCATTGTTGCGAGAAGGCAGGGAACATGCCATTATCCCTCCTTATTTTCTTTTTTCTGGAGCATTGCTAAATATAGAAAAATATGTTATAATAATAAGTCAATATGCCACTCAATAAAGACCAGATATCGGCTGCACGAAGAGCAATAGACAGTGCCGAGCGCATTCTCATCGTTCCACATGCTAATGTGGATCCTGATGGATTGGGGTCTGCTTTGGCAGCGTTTTTGTTGTTTTCACAGTTGGGAAAGGAGATCACAGTGATCTGCCCAGATACGAAGCCAGATAACCTACAGTTCTTACCAGGGTTTGAAAAATTACAAGAAGAGATCGATTCGTCACAGAATTTTGTGATTACCATTAATCTCAATGATGGAGTAGAGGTAGATAAGCTTCGTTATACAGTGGAGGATCATCGTGTAAACATCATTGTTATTCCAAAAAAAGGAAAGATCTCTTCTCAGCAGATTTCTTATGGAGATACTGGTCATCCGTTTGACCTTATTCTTGCGGTGGATACCGCAGACCTTCCGCTGATGGGACAGTTTTATACAGAAAATATTGATCTGTTTTCAGAGGTTCCCATTCTCAATGTGGATCATCATATTAGCAATTCGCAATACGGTCAGATGCAACTTATCGACACCACTGCAGCTTCTGCAACGGAAGTTCTCTACGAATGGTTTACAGATATCCCAGAATGGAAAGAGAAAATTACACCAGATATTGCGACACTTCTTTTAACGGGCCTTATTACGGATACACGCAGTTTCCAAAATCCCAATACGACACCGCGAAGCTTAGAGGTTGCAGCAGAACTACTAGAGCGCGGTGCGCGACAGCAGGAAATCGTACAAAACATCTATAAAACAAAACCACTATCCACTCTAAAGATTTGGGGAAGAGCATTGAACCAGATCCAAATGGATAAGGGCGCTAGAATTGTGTGGTCCACTATTAGTAAAGAGGATTTAGCAGAAATGGAAGCAACGCCAAAAGAGACTTCTGGGATTTTGGATGAATTAATTTCTACCATTCCCGATGCAGATATTCACGTACTGTTTACAGAAATGGAAGATGGAACAGGCCTTAAGGCAAGTGCGCGTTCATCTGCAAACATTGATATTAGTGCGCTTGCTGGGAAATTATTTGGTGGAGGTGGACATCCTCGTGCGGCAGGATTTCGTGTAAATAATTTTGATAATTTTCAACTAACGGTCATTGATTGTGTTCAAAAGTTAAAAGAGGGTATGCGTCAGCAGAAAGAATCTGCTCAGTCAGGACCTATTGATCCACAATCTCGTATCCCCGAGAAGGGCAATGCACCCGTGCAAAAACCGCAAAACATTCAGGCACCTCTTAGCAATATTCCTCCGAAGAAATCTACAGATATTGTCGATGCTATCACTACAAAGCCTCAACAGACGATAAATAATGATACGGATATCATAGGTAGATTGTGAAGCTGCACCTTTTGCTTGTAGATCAGCTTTTCTCCCTATAGACTCGTTCTGGCTAATTTTTTCATATATTTATGCGTCTCGTACAAGTCGCCAAAGCTCTCGGCATGACTGGTCAGCAACTCCGCAAAGAGTTGGAAACTGTTGATTTTGGTGTGAAGTCGACAGACAGAGAGATTGAAGACGGTCTTGCTCAGGGTGTAGTACGTTATTTTGCAAAACAAAAGGGGATTGAAATTGATATGGAAGCATTATTTGGTGTATTGGATTTGCAACAAGAATCAGAAAAAACAGAAGAAAAGCAGGAAGAAGAAGAGGAGGAGGAAGCAGAGGCTGCAACGCAGACAGTCAAATCTGCAGATTTAAATGTTTTACGTAAACTTACTTTGGAAGATGTGCCGAAGGCCGCCATTGCAAAGCAGCAAGAAATGATGCAGACAACAAAAGTAAAAAAGAAAACATCACATAAAACTGTAGAGAAGCCTAAAAAAAGCACTTCTGTACACCAGGAGCAAATCAAAAAGAAAGAAGGTGTAGTAGTGTTACCAGATCAGATTACCGTAAAGGAGTTTGCTGAAAAGACAGGTATTCAAGTTCCGAAAGTTGTTGCTGCACTTATGTCGAATGGGATAATGGCAACCATTACACAAAATATTGATTTTGAAACAGCTGCCATTATCGCAGAAGAATTGGGTGTGACGGTACAGAAACAAGAAGGTGTTGCTGATGCGGAATCTCTGTTCAGTCGCAACTTGGAAGACCTTGTGAAAGATGAACCAGAGAATCTTTCTCCACGAGCACCCATCGTTGCGGTTATGGGACACGTTGACCATGGGAAAACATCTATTTTGGATACTATTCGTAAATCTGATGTGGTAAAAGGAGAGGCAGGTGGAATTACGCAGCATATTGGAGCATATCAGGTTACTCATGTCTCAAAAGGGTCTGATGATATTCATAAGATTTCTTTTATAGATACACCAGGACATGAAGCCTTTACGGCGATGCGTGCTCGTGGGGCACAGGTCACAGACATTGTTGTTTTGGTTGTCGCTGCAGATGAAGGAATAAAGCCAACCACTATTGAAGCGATTGATCATGCGAAAGAGGCTGATGTTCCCATTGTTGTCGCTATTAATAAAATGGATAAGCCCAATGCAGATCCCGAAAAAGTAAAAGGAGAATTGGCAGGTTATGGATTGCAGGCAGAGGATTGGGGTGGAAAAACACCAACTGTGCTTTGTAGTGCACAGTCCGGTCAGGGGATAGATGAACTGCTTGATACACTGGTATTGATGGGCGAAGAAGCAAAGCTTATGGGAAACCCAAATCGTTCTGGTATTGCCACTGTTGTTGAAAGTCATTTGGATCAATCCCTTGGTCCATTGGCTACTATCATTGTAAATACTGGAACCTTAAAAATCGGAGATCCGTTTGTATGTGGTCGTATTTCAGGAAAGATTCGTACAATGATCGATGTGCACGGAAAGCGTCTTACTAGTGTTGGCCCGTCTGACGCTGTGCAGATAGCAGGACTTTCAAAAGTGTCTACTGTTGGCGATATTTTGCAGGCCGTTGCTTCAGAGCAAATAGCAAGACAGTTGCTGGAAGCAGTAAAGCAAGAAGGAGATTCACGGAAAAAGCGTAGCTTTGCAGATCTTGTTTCTCGTCTTTCCGAAGGCAAACTGAAGCAGTTGAAAATTGTTCTGAAAGCAGATGCAGAAGGTTCTTTGGATGCTATTGAAGATGCATTGCTAAAAAAGACGACATCAGAAGTAACCGTCAAAGTTATTCACTCTGCCATCGGTGCAGTTACCGAAACAGATATCATGATGGCATCTGCCAGTGACGGTATTGTAATTGCTTTCCATGCGTCTGTTCCACCGTCTTCAGAGCGAGCAGCAGAGAGAGAGGGGGTTCGTGTACAGGAATACACGATTATTTATAACTTGTTCGATGATATCGACGACCTTCTTCTCGGACTTATAGAACCCGTTGAAGACGAAAAAATCCTTGGTCACCTGGAGGTGAAGGGGGTCTTTATGACGAAGCGCCAAGAGCAAGTGATTGGCGGACGCGTGACTGATGGTATTATGAAGAGGTTAACGTATCGAATTCAGCGTAAAGGAGAAGAGGTCGGAACTGGTCGTATTCTTTCCCTTCGTAAAGTGGATAAGGACGTGAAAGAAGTTCCTGAAGGTGCGGAGTGTGGTATGCGAACCGACAGTAGCATTCTTATAGAAGAAGGAGACGTTCTCGAGGTCTTCCTCAAAGAATTAAAAAAGAAGGCGTAGTCTATTGAGTTTTTTTGTTTTCAAAAAGCGTATTCATCTCTGCCCTTGTCTGTCCTCCATCTTTGTATGTGGCATCGATGTAGCTGAGTGCGACCTCTCTATTTTTCCCATTTTTCATTTTTATCAAATTGTTCAAGTTGGTATGTGCTTGTGCACCAGATAACCCTACAAAGATTTTTGCGATATCTTCTGGAATGGCCTTACCAGGGTCTGCACTTCCATTACTTTTTGTTGGATTGCTCAGTTCTTCAATACTGTCTTTTTCTATTTTTTGCCCTGCTTGGCCTTTGAAGTATTTCAACATCGCATTGATTTGCATAGGCTTGAGGCTAAAAATGGTTTCGGCATGTTTACGACTAAGGCTGGTACTGCAAAAATGGGTAAATCCTGTGTCTGGGCCGAAGATATCTGTTTTGTAACTTCCACCGACAAGACCTGCCAAACCTGCCAATGTTACAAAAGTGAATACGCGGAATTTTTCTTGTTTTATGTCACTGAATATATTTACGGCAAATAAGATACCCATCAGTGCCACTCCTATAGACTTCCATGCATCTTTGGCATTTCCAGCATCCAGACAGTGCTTTTGTATCAGCTGCTCTGCCGCTACACTGCCGTGATTTTGTGTGTACAGATATTCATCACGTGGACTTTGTGCTGCCTCTATCAGGTCCAAAAGTACTCCTTTGTAACTCTCAAAAAATTCTGTGCGCTTGGGGTCGGTGTGCCTCTTTTCTGCAGATACATACCCTAGGGCTTCTTCGAGTAGATTTCGATTCAAAACGAGTTTCTTGTTTTCCATACCAAGCAATGATTGCTCTTTACTGGTAGATTCTGGATCCCAATCTGCTGTTGTGTTGATGAGGAGATTGATCTCTGTCATACGCTTGATTTCATTGTCCCCTTTGTATTCTCGAAGTCCTTTGTTGGTATTGACGATAGCGCTTCCTCCTGTTGTCCAGAGGTCCACGTCATCTATCTCCAATCCTTTCAGACGCTCTTGCGTTAGTACGTCACTGACACGGCTTAAGATGACCTCAGGAGGTCTGTTCTCTATCTCGTTATTCATGCCTTGCAGTGCGGCGCTCAGTGGCTTTTCTTGATGCATTGTATGCGCCAAGGATGCACGATTTTTACCACTGTTTATTTTTGTTTCGTACTGTGCAACACCTTTCCTTATTTGTTTTTTTTCTATTCCGGTGGGAATATTCGGTACTTCTTGGCTGCCGCTGTTTTGGTATGTAGACATGCAAAGATTTCTGAGAATGTGTTCTATGGATTCTATTTGGTTTCGAGATGGTCTTTCTTGATGTTGTCGATAACATCCGATTTTTTAATTTTTTGTAGTTCTTCGTTACTTATTCCACCAGGTGTTTCCTTGTGAATTTGCTTAGCAAGTTCACTTTCCGGATCTAGGTTTCCTTTACTGTCAAAATGAATATCCAAGCCCCCTTTGAAATTTTGGAAGCCACGATCCTTAAACTTTCCGTTTGCTTGGTCGTAGTTAGAGCTATTGCTTTGAGCGATGGTGGTCAGTGCTTTGTTTATTGGAGTACTTGGATCCTTCAATGCATCCACGACGTTCTTACCATCATTTTTGCCATCTTTTCCACCAAAGGTATCACCGAATGCTTTTCCAAATGGCTTGTTGCTTAGGTTAGAAGACAATCTGCGCACGGTGCTATTTGCCTGATTAATGGAAACGCTTTTACCAGTCCCTGTAGGGATAGGAATACTGAGTGGAATTTTGAGAGCAGCTTGGCCAATATTAGACCCAAAGCTACGGATACCATTGGTGACATTGACATAGGTTTCGTCGATCTTTAGCGCAGAATAAAAGCCGATCCAGATAACAAGGAATGTCATCATGAGCCACATGAAGGCCCAGACATTATTGATGCCACTAATAATTTCACCTGTCTCAAAACAGAAAGTTTTTTGCAGAGCACTTCCAGCATCAAATACATCTACACATGCATCGTTTGAAAGACTGCCTAGTAAAATAAATCCGATAGACAATGGAACAGCAACGGCAACAGGGAGAAATGCTGCTTTCACAAATTTTTTAAAAATTTCAAAGGTATTAAACCCTGGTGTCAGCTTGTCTTCCGCTACGAATCCAAGAAACATAAAAGGCATAAATGCTATCGTAAACCAGATTATCGGTATACGTATGATAAATACTACAAGCATCGAAAGTAGTGGCAAAAAAAGCATTGCCATAAGCGCCGTGATGAGTAGTACATGGATAAGATAGAAGAAATAACTCGTCAGTTTATCGATTTTTCCTCCAGCATTCGCAACGCCTGCATCTGGGTTGAGCACGAGGGGAAGGGAAGTCAGTCTTCCATAACCTAGCACTAATCCATTCAACATTCCCTTCGAGGTATTTTTACCAGGTCCTTTTGCAGAGCCAATGACTTCGTAGTGAGCACAGACGGTATTTCCTGCATAACCATAATATCCGTCATCTGTATTTTTACCACCTTGGTCTGCAATCATTTTTTTACACTTTGTTCCCAAAAGAATATTTTCGATAGCAACACAGGGTACTTTTTCCCCCTTTTCGTTTTTATAGGTACAGTCGTTTGTTTCTACTGCACTGGGCAGTTGGTACACCGTTGCTGTTAGGACATTTGCCACATCGATAATGACTCGTGGAAAGAACCACGAAAAGTTTACGAGGATAATGGCTATAATAAAGCGTTTGTATTTTCCTAAAATCAGCTCCTTATTTCCTGTGACAACGGTGAACACACCTGCACTTACAAGCATAAATGCAAAAAGAATATTCATAATATCACGTGAGAATATCCAAATATCCTTCAGCGCGGTATTTACCATGATTGCAGTTAAAAAACCAGGATCCAAGAGCCCCTGCAATATATAAATGACCACAAAGGTCATAAAGTGCATAAATGTCAGAAGAAGTACGGCAAAATCCCCAGTATCATTAAAGATATTACTGGTATTTGTTGGTGTTTGTGCAAAAGCAGATTGAATGAAAATATTTTCCCCTCCTGTTGCATGAATAATCACTGCGAGTACCATTGCAGAAAGTCCACCGGAGATTATTTTTGTGTGTGAAAGCATCATAGTATTGTACCAAATTTTGCCCATTTTTACAATGGATCGGCCTGTAATGGGAAAATATATACCCCTTTCTTTTTGGAGGTCATTGAGTACAAAAGTTATCTCAGAACACAATATTGGAACATTCATGAGTATAAAATTTGATCAGTCATATGCACTATTTAGGTACATAATTGCTTTTTTTGGCTTTGTAGAAACAAAAAGTCAGAATACATCTTTTATGCAAAAGATTGATCACTTTTCTTGCACTATACACCTATTCATGAGTACAGTTTGTGAACAAGATAAAACATCAATTCTTGAAACTATGTCTTCTTCTGCTCTTAAAGCATTGTTCTCCTCCCAGACAAGGGTAAAACTCTTGTCTACCTTCTTATTGCATCCCGATCAGGAGTTCTTTATTAGAGAATTAACGAGATTGCTGAACGAACAGATTAACTCTATCCGCAGAGAATTGGAGAATCTTCGCCGAATCGGTCTTGTGCGTGCGCGTCATCGCAATCGGAAGAAATATTACCGTATAGATGAGGATTTCCCTCTTTATCCTGAATTACGTAGCATGTTTGCCAAAGAGATCCAGGCAGATAGCCCTGTGGTCGCGGGAATCAAAAAATTACCAAAGGTAGACCTTATTGTTCTCGCTGGTACATTTGTAGGTACAGAAAGCAAAGTAGACCTTCTTGTGGTTGGTGATGTAAAGAAAGAAATGCTTGAAGCACTTCTTTTGCAGGACCCAGGCCTTAAAAACATTAAATATTCTATTTTTGCTCAGGGGGACTTCCTCTACAGGCTTTCTCTGAAAGACCGTTTTATCTCTGACATCGTTAATGATCCTCGTCATTTGGTCGTACATAACCATATTGCAAAGCAGATCGAAGAGGCAAAAAAATAGCATAAACACCCCTTTCTAGAATAAAAGAGTAGAGAAATTACTCTTTATGCTTTACACACGGTAATGAGGCCATTAAGCTGCTCCGGAACATGAGTAACGCTGTCTCTACTTTTTCGGCAAAATTCACCCAGCCTCGTCCAGATGTCCGTCCTGGATTCACTGTTCGTGTCCACGAGCGTATCCAAGAAGGAGGAAAAGAACGTATTCAGGTATTTGAAGGACTGGTTATTGCTGTACATAAGGGGAGCATTCTTACAGATAGTACATTTACCGTGCGCCGTATTGCCTCTGGAATTGGTGTAGAACGTGTTTTCTCTTTGCATTCACCAAAGATTGAGAAGATTGAAGTCAAAAAAGTAGCACGTGTTCGTCGTGCAAAACTATTCTTCCTTCGTGGACGTCGTGGGAAATCTGCTCGTTTGTCAGAACGTTTCACTACCGCTGAAGAATTTGCTGTAGCAACTCCAATAAAAGAAGAAGTAACTGAAGAAGAAGTCGCTCAAGAAGAGGCTTCAGAAGATGTAGCAGATACACCAAAAGAAGAAACTCCAGAGACTCCAAAAGCTGAAAAATCTGCTCCTGAGGAGCCAAAAGCAGAATCTCAGTAGTTATCTTCAAAAGATTCCCTATAATCTCTGCATGAAGACCATGCTTCTTGTTGGCAATTTTGGTGTAGGGAATTTGGGCGATGAAGAGCTTAAGCGCTATTTCATACAAAGATACCCCCATGTACACTGGAGAGTCATTTGCGCTCGCCCTCAGGCCTCCAAAGAGCTTTGTAGACTTCCCTGTGGCATACGATCATTCTTTGCGTTCTCTTGGATTGCTACCATAAAAGCATATTGGAACTGTGATGGCGTTGTATTTGGTGGAGGGTCATTATTTACAGATATTGAATCGCCAAAAGCATGTCTTCTGTGGTGGATACATGCAGTGCCTGCATATATCTTTCGCAAACCCATTCATCTGGCATTTCAGGGGATAGGACCATGGAAAACGTCTATAGGTATATACCTTTCTACTTCTGTTTGCCGCATGGCAACATCCATTTCCGTACGAGATATATCGTCCTTTGAACGTGTTAAAAACATGCAATTGCATAAAAAATGTGTACTATCTTGTGATCCAGTCTATTGGCTTATTAAAAAGGAAAAAACAGATTGTAGTTCACAAAATGTACTCATATTAATACCTAGAAATAACTCTTCTGACAAATTTATCATTGCAATGGAAAATGCATATAAGTCAAACACATGGAGTGCCATTCGGGTGATTTCCATGAAACCATATGACAATTCTGAATCTGAATTCTGTCAAATGATCATTGACAAGTATTATAAAAGTGCCAAATTATTAAAAATAACTTCTCTTGGTGAAATATTGCAAAATATAAAAGATTCTGGCCTTGTAGTATCGGAGAGGTATCATGGTGCACTCGCTGCTTTGACACTTGGAAAACCTGTCGAGATTATTACACAGTCTGATGATGATAAATTATGCAGCTTGCAAGGGGTTGATATTTTACAATGGGATTCTCTTTTATCTGCAGGTGAAGAACTTCTTGGTTTGTAAGGGATTTTCAATCGTCACAGAGTGTATACTCCATTAAGATGCTTCTGCTATGGAAATACGAAACTTTTGTATTATCGCGCATATTGATCATGGGAAGTCTACCTTGGCAGACCGTATGATTGAATTAACCGAAACTTTGCAAAAGAGACAAATGAAAGAACAGCTTCTCGATACCATGGACCTAGAACGTGAAAGAGGTATCACGATCAAGTTGCAGCCTGTTCGAATGCAATACAAGGGAACACAGTTTAACCTTATCGATACACCCGGCCACACAGATTTTCGTTATGAAGTTAGTCGTAGTTTAGCTGCTTGCGAAGGGGTGATCTTGCTGGTTGATGCTTCGCAGGGGATACAGGCACAAACCTTGGCGGTATTGTATATGGCTTTGGAGCATGACCTAACCATTATTCCAGTACTCAATAAGATAGACCTCCCTGCAGCGGATCCCGAAAGAGTCTCTGAAGAAGTGATGAATCTTATTGGCTGTGAAAAAGAAGACATCCTTTTAATCTCTGCTAAAGATGGGCGTGGAGTAGGGGAGGTTCTTGATGCTATTTATGACAGAGTTCCTGGACCAAAACTTGGACAGGAAACAGACGTCGCTCGTGGACTTATTTTTGATGCAATTATGGATACCTATAGAGGGACTGTCGCATATGTTCGCATGATGGAAGGTTCTATAAAGAAAGGGCAAAAGATATATCTCCTTGGAACACAGACAGAATTTGAAGCGAATGATGTGGGGCATTTTGCTCCGTCGTATGTTTCAGAAAAGAGCTTGAATGTTGGTGAAATCGGGTACATTGTCACGGGAGGAAAAGATGTTGCCCATGTACGGACGGGTGATACAGTTGCCTCTAATCCTATTGCAAAAGCATTACCAGGATATAAAGAAGTTCAGCCGATGGTTTTTGCAGGTTTGTACCCTTCCGAGGCAGATGGGTATCCTACTTTGCGTGAAGCTTTGGAAAAGCTATGTCTGAACGATGCCTCTCTTCAAATGGAACCCGAAAGAAATGCAGCACTGGGTAATGGTTTTCGTTGTGGGTTTTTGGGATTATTACATATGGATATTATTCAAGAGCGTTTAGAACGTGAGTACGATTGCGACTTGATTATTACGGCACCCAGTGTGCGTTATGAAGTAAAGCTTCAATCCAAACAGCCTGCAGAAATTGTGAGGGCAAGTTTATTAAAAAGAGATGAGCCCGATACTGCTGTTATTTCTAACCCTGCTGATTTTCCAGATCCCACCTATATCGGAGAGATCAGAGAACCATGGGTAAAGCTGGAAATCGTGTGTCGTAAAGAGGATGTTGGACCGTGTATGCAACTGGTTCAAGAACGTCGTGGTGTGTATCAGTCTCTGCAATACCTTGATGCAGATAGGGCATTGCTACATTTTGAAGTTCCATTACAGGGAATTGTTCTAGATTTCTTTGATAAGTTAAAATCGTCTACCGCAGGATATGCATCGATGAGTTATGACCCTATTGGATACCGTTCGGGAGATTTGGTGAAACTACAAATTCTTCTATTGGGTGAACTTGCAGATTCCCTGAGTACCATTGTTCATAGATCCGAAGCGCATGCTGTTGGGGGTATTGTTTGTAAGAAGCTCAAAGAAGTTATTCCAAAAGCGCAGTATCAGATTTCTATCCAAGCAGCCATTGGTGCCAAGGTTGTTGCCCGAGAAACCATTTCTGCTTTTAGAAAAGATGTGACTGCAGGTCTGTATGGTGGAGACATTTCTCGTAAACAGAAACAATTGAAAAAGCAGAAAAAAGGAAAGAAGCGGTTGAAGCAAATGGGAAAAGTAACGCTTACTCAAGAGGCGTTTTTGAGTGTCTTGAAAAGAGATTAGTGTTGTCATTTTTTACAACAATTTTTGGTATTATGGAATAGGTAAAGATGAATGCTCTTGTCCCTTTTTTCTTGATAAAAAAGGGACGAAAAAATCAAGGCAGACTGAACTCGCCTGCCTGCCGGCAGGCAGGTGCGAAGCAATAATGATTGCACGTATGTAGCGCTCCTCAACTACGGTCACTGCGTTTGCCAGTGGGCAACGTAGCATTCGTCGCTGTATTTCTTTCACGCTAGGTAGTTCTTCGCCCTCAAACAGGGCAGTCTGCCAGACGATCGTCTGCCACTGTAGTATGGACGAAGATCACACAGCTTTCATTATCCTTATAGTGACGCAGTGCTCAGTCGCGATAGCGAGCTGAGTCCAGGAACGCACAATACTGTTCTCTTGCTATTTCTTCGTTCATATCAGTGGCAAAAGATTTTTGGTTACTTTTCATCGGAAAAGTAACAAAGAGAAAAAATGCGATTTTGTAGCGCATACTAGATTTCTACAATAATCGGAATAACCATTGGTTCACGGTTCAGCTTTTTATCAAAGTATCGGTAGAGCGCTCCATTGATGGCACGCTTCAGTGACTTCCTGTCGTGATCTCCTTTATCGACAGCGTCCATGTATACCTTCTTCGTACGTTGAATGACCTCTTTGGTAATGCTTTCTTCTTCGGATCCGTACATCAGTCCACGGGACAGAACATCTGGGTCTCCGACAAGTCGCTTACTATCTTTGTAGACACGAAGCATAATGACGACCGTTCCTCCGCGACTCATGATCTTTCGGTCACGAATGACGCGTTGACCTTCGCCTGCGGCACCTCCTTTTCCATCGATGATAATATCTTTTACTTCAATCTTTGTTTTACTGCGACGTGCATTTCCATTGGCATCAAATTCGAGTATTTCACCATTCTCTAGTAGGTGAATCTGGTTGTCGGGATAGCCGATCTTCTTGGCGAGCTCCGCATGCGCTGCGCGCATGGAAGCTTCTCCGTGTTCTGGAATAATATGTCGTGGCTTTACCAGTCGGTGCATGAGCAAAATGTCTTCTGCATTTCCGTGACCAGTCACGTGTAGTGCCAGTTCTGCATTCGTTTTGACGATGGCTCCTTGCGCATGAAGGTTGTTAATAACTTTGGCAACAGCACGTTCATTTCCGATAATCGGGTTACTACTCAAAATAATAGTGTCCCCTTTCTTTACGCCGATTTGTCTGTGCGTTCCAAGGCCGATGCGTGCAAGCCCCGCCATTTCTTCTCCTTGGCTTCCAGTGGTCAAGATGAGCACTTCTTTGTCGGGGATTTTATCCATACCAGGACCCGCTTTACGGATAAGTCCGCGCGGAGCTTTGAGGTATCCCAGATTTTGAGCGATCTCTATATTAGTCATCATACTGCGACCAGAAACAAAGACAGTACGATTGTATTTCTTTGCGTGTTCAATGGTTTGCTGAATACGATTCAAAAGAGAGCTAAAAGTAGAAACAATCACGCGACCTTCTGCGTCACGAATCAATTTATGCAAAGTGTCTGAAATATCTGCTTCGCTTTTACTGTGACCAGGCTTAGATGCATTTGTTGAATCTGCAATGATAGCGAGTACGCCATTTCCTTCGTCGGAAAGCTCTGCAAGACGTTGGAAGTCTGCAGGGTCTTCGTTGACAGGTGTTAGGTCAAACTTGAAGTCCCCTGTGTGTACCAGTGTTCCATATGGTGTGTGCAAAGCGATTGCTGCAGAGTCCGGAATAGAGTGTGTTACTTTTAAAAATTCTACTTCCACTTTTCCTATGCGTGTTTTTTGTCGATATGGCACAACATTGAGATTGCTTTTTGATGCAATCTTTTCTTCCTCAAGACGCTTACGGACAAAAGCCATAGTCAGCTTTGTTCCGTAGCAAGGAGGATAGTGTAGTCCAGGCATAAGATGTTGAACGGCTCCAATATGGTCCAAGTGACCATGCGTAAAGAGCACGGCTTTAATACGGTTTTCTTTTCCGCGAAACGAAGAAAGGTCAGGAATCAAATAATCGATTCCAAGCATATCTTCGTCTGGGAATTGTAGTCCAAGGTCTATGATATAGATGTCTTGATCCACTTCTACAACAAAGCAGTTGCGTCCTACTTGCTCGAAACCCCCAAGAGGATAGACGCGCAATTTTCCATTTGCTCCGACAAATGTTTTACGGGGTGCATTTGCTGTCTGTGGCGTGCCTCCCTTCTGTGCAGGGGGGCGATTAGTGTGCTGTACCTTGTGAGTACTGCGAGTATCCTTAAAAGGACGCTTGTCTGTTTTCTGTGTATCGTTTGATACGTTGGTGGGTTTTGTCTGTTGAACTTTCTCAAACCACTTTCCTACGGTTTTCATGAATAATGTTTAGGTATAAAATGTATACCTTTATCATAGTCTTCTCATGATAAAATAGCAAGAATCTGTCTGCATGAATGTCATTTTTTTGGCTTCAGATAAACAAATTTTTACAAAGAAAGTTTGTTTTTACTCGGGGGTATATTCACCCTATTCGATCAATATCTTCAGAGGGGAATACAAAATTATATCATGTTTTGTTAAAGCATTGTACTCCGTCTGCTTGCTCAAATCTCTGAAGAGCGGTAGCCTGTGGCACCGTATGGAGATCACTGTAGAAACAGCGTTGAGTAAATCCAAACGTGGCACCACGTTGGTTTCCAAAAACTTCTCGAGTGCAAACGGCGAGGATGTTGTATTGCTCATGCAAATTGAGGCAACGCCTGCCGAGGCAAAGACCTTGGAAAAGGAATGTATTATTGTAGTTACCCATGCATTATTAGAGACAGAAGGAGAGGCATCAGTCCGTTTGGACGGTGCATTGAAAGAATTAAACGGACTCCTAAAAGGTCTCACATTTTCACAGTCTGTGGGAGAAGTACATGCCCTTGTTGGTATCGTAGACACGAGCGGCGTGTTGCATGTTTCACACGCAGGTCGTGCAGAGGCATATGTGGTTCGCGCAGGAGGGGCTAGTCAAATTACAGAATATACAAGAGGGAAGTCCACACCAGCTTTCGTACATATCGCCAGTGGTGCGCTGGAACCTCGTGATGTCATTGTCTTTTCAACAGTGCGTTTGTTGCGCACAGTCACCCCCGCACAATTGGGACAATTGGCACAACGTGGTGACCATGTCATGGAGGAGTTGATCATGGAGCTAGAGTCTGAAAAAGAACAAGCAGCACTTGCCATACTCACTGTTGCTGGCCGTGGAAAAGGGGAAGTGGCAACAAAGTCTTCTCGTAAAACGCCATCAAGAAGGCGCAGTGGTAAGCAAAACGCTTTTGCCGCACTCGCATCATCTGCATCATCTGTTACGGGTCGTATGGGTGGATTTGTTCCACATAATCTCGTGAATAAAACGCAGGGATTTTGGAGTGGAGTCATGAAAGACTTACGTGATCCGAAACGTAAAAGAAGGGCACACTTGTTGTTGTTGGCTGGAACAGTTGCTGCATTCCTTATCGTATGGGCCACAGTAAACGTATCAACAGGAAGTCAAAAACGGCAAACACGTGCAGAACTACAAAGTCGCTTGGAGGAAGTATCACAGTTAATGCTTACCGCAGAAAACAGAAGACTCTCTGGGGAAATGGATAGTGCCAACGCCATATTGGAACAAGCTGAGCAGCGCACAAAGCAGGTGATGGATAATGAAAGTAACCTCTTCCGCGCAGAGGCATTGGATTTGTTGGAACGCATTCGCACGAAGCGCGAAGAGATTAACAACATCATTCGTTTGTCACCACGTACTGTTGTAAGCCTCAGCACAAAAAACGAAGACATCGATGCTCTGGGGTTCATAGGACTTCCAGAAGGAGAGTTTATTGCCTATGACAGACAAGATCTCTACAGAGTATTGCTCAATTCCGTAGAAGACCCAGATCGTCTGGTAGATGATGAGCTCATTTTGGACGGTGATAATTTCCCTCGGTATCAAACAACTGTATTCCAAACAACAGATAACAGTGTTGTGGAAATGATTAACAATCAGCCAACCACAATGAAAACAGAAGATCCTGCAGGATGGATCAAAGGAACAGACCTAGAAACGTATCTGAGCTTCCTCTATGTTCTGTCTCCAGAAAATAATCAGATCTATAAATATGAACGCCTAAGCAACCGCTATAGCGCGCCTGCGGAGTACAATATTAACGGGGATCTCTCTGGTGCTCTGGATATGGATATCGATGGAAATGTATTTATTCTCAAAGAAGGCGGAGAAGTTATGAAGCTTCTACGTGGAGAAGTACAACCGTTTACTATTCGACATCTGCCTGATGATGCATTGAAAAATGCGACAAAGATCTTCAAGGTGCTAGATGGACACCTCTACCTTCTGGACCCAGTTGGAGCACGCGTTATCGTGGCAACCGCAGGAGGGGGAACAGGTGAAGGGGCATATGTGAAACAGTACCTCCTAGAAGGAGACCAGATCGGAGAGTTAAAAGATCTGTATGTTGACGATGAAGAAAGCAAGTTATATGTGATCGACGACAAGCGTATTCATGCAATAGATCTACGGTAATACCTATGAGTCATTTGCAGTTCGCGTTACACTAGGGGTATGAATAAACGCGTATTGACCTTTGGAACTTTTGATCATCTTCACCCTGGTCACATTGCCTATTTAACGGAAGCGCAATCAAAAGGAGATTTGTATGTCATCGTTGCGCGTGATCAAAATGTGGTACACATCAAAGGTCAAACGCCAGATCAGCCTGAAGAGGATCGAAAAAAAGCATTGGAAGATGCATTTCCCAATGCAGAAGTATTGCTTGGTGATTCTTCGGATTACCTAAGGCCAGTGTTAGATCTGCAGCCAGATGTCATTGTCATGGGGTACGACCAGCATCTTCCTCCAGGTATTTCGAAAGAAGATCTCCCCTGTTCCATCGAACGTGCACAATCTTTGAGGCCAGAAGAGTATAAAAGTAGCTTACGGCGAAAGGGTGATTTAGGGTAATCCTTGCAATATTCGTAATTTTTTTCTGTATCAAGAAAAAAGGGGCTCTTATACCCTTCTTGGTAAAAGAGCCAATTTCTGCTATAATAATATGATTTATTTACACAAACGCTTATGGAAGAACTTTCTACACAGACATCAGAAGAAAACACCCGCGCTCCTCTATGGAAGCAGCTACTCGGTGCTGTTGTTGGTGGTGGATTAGCTCTGGCCATTTACTACGCATACGACACAGCAAAACCACAAGTTGCTGCTTGGCTGATGTTACCAGCAGCAGAAAACGGTAGAACATATGACTTAGGTGCGGCAAACATTGCAGACAAAGACTTAGATGATAATCAACGTAAGCGTTTTGTCAGTAGGAACTTACAAGTAGCAAACCAGTTGGAAAATACGGACTACGGAGATTCTCCCATGGCTGCCGCAGACGATCATTCTTTGGATATCAGTTGGCCAGGACATGAGGCACAAGAGGTGCCCGATGCTATGATGGAGGATCAACCTCTTCCTGCAGAAGATACTATGCAAATGGATCAAAACAGTATGATTCAGGAGCAAATGGCTACGAGTGACAGTTATCTTTGGGGAAATATTCCAGGGGAAGAGACAATGCAAGACAGTGAAGCGTTGAATGCGCCAGCATTGCCAGATTCTGGTTTTGGAATAGGCTTCTTGGTTGCAGGCGCAGCAGGAGGTGCAGCGTCTATCCGTCGACGCAAAAAGAAGGCGTAGCCTTGGAAGGAAAAAAGCCTTAGCATAGACCTATGCTATTGGGGGTAATATTTTTTCTATCTGGTCTTATTTTTGGGAGCTTTGCGACCGTGCTGATTACGCGTGTCCCAGAGAAAAGATACATTACAGGACGCTCCGAGTGTCGCACCTGCAAAACGCCATTACATGCTGCGAGTCTTATTCCGCTGCTTAGTTTTATATGGAGTAAAGGAAAGTGTCGCACATGTGGAAGTGCTATTGGGTATCTGTATCCTTTTGTGGAACTCTCCAGTGGACTCCTCTTTCTTTTGGCCTTCTTGGTAAACAGAGATATACCATCTTCCGTGTTCATGGCTGCTGCGTTGTGGCTCTTGTTTGTTATCAGTGTTATTGATTTTCGTACACAGACCATTGCAGATGTATTCAGTATTCTTCTTGGAATTGTAGGAGTGATGTACCAAAATGAAATCAGTTCATTACATTGGAGTGGAGCACTAACTGGTGCAGGTTTTTTCGGGGTAATGTGGATACTGAGCAAGGGGCGATTCATTGGTAGTGGAGATATCATCCTCGGTGGTGCTATTGGATTTCTTCTTGGTAGTTGGCACATGATGATAGCGTGCTTGATGGTCACCTATATTTTTGGAGCAGCTATTGCTAGCATTCTTCTTCTTCTTGGAAAAATTCATCGAAAAAGCATGGTTCCTTTTGCACCATTCTTTGCACTGGGAGCGGTATTTATTTTAGTGTTTCGGGATCGAGTAGAGTGGATATTTTCTCTGTATTTTTAAGGTATATAAAATCTAAGGCCCTCGGCCAATAATGACTGAAGGCCTATGAAAGGAGTCTGTTATATTAAGCGATACAAACCGCGTTCGCCCATCGAAAAGACGGGAAACACCTATAACGACTGGGACTATGGTACGCCTGATGAGGCATTTGTCAAGCACTGAGAAAGGGTAAATTTACAAGAAAAGCGCCAATTTATGAGTATACTAGCCCCGATATGAAGACTGTTGCACAGAATAGGCGCGCTACGTACGATTATGAGATAATCGACACATTTGAGGCAGGAATAGTGCTCTCAGGACATGAGGTAAAGTCTTGTAGGGCAGGAAATGTGAATCTAGCTGGAAGCTACGTATCCCTGCACACAGGAACACCACTACTTCGTGGTGCAAAAATTGCCAAATATAGCCATGCCGCAGGACTGGATGACTATGAAATCGGGCGAGAAAGAACGCTGCTTTTGCATAAAAAAGAACTGGCAAAACTCCAAACACAATTATTAGAAAAAGGAGTTTCTCTTATTCCCATGAAGATCCTTGCAGGAAAGCATATCAAAGTAGTATTGGGTCTTGGAAAAGGAAAGAAGCGTTATGACAAAAGGCAGAAGAAAAAAGAGCAGGATGTTTCACGTAGGCTGCGCGCAGGTCAGGACTATTAAATCCGTACTTCTCTTTCCACTTTCCACTTTCCGTTTTACACTTTTTTCATGTCATTACTTCCGCCACAAATTCAAAAGTCCATAGAAGAGTTTTCCAAACTTCCAGGCATCGGCCCGAAGTCTGCGGAACGTTTAACCTTTCATTTGTTACGAAGCTCTAAGGCATCTCCCGAAGGACTAGGTCAGTCGTTACTCAATTTAAAAAATGAATTGAAGTACTGTAGTGAATGTCAGATGGTAACCCTAGAAGAGAAATGTAGTATTTGTGAAGGAAGTGGAAGAGACCATGCATTAGTCTTGGTTGTAGAAAACCCCCTAGATGTCGTAGCATTCGAGCGTGCAGGCTACAAAGGGGTATACCATGTGTTGCACGGAGTACTGTCTCCCATCGACGGTATGGGGCCAGAACAGCTGAAAATGAAAGAGCTTATAGACCGTTGTCATGCAGGAACAATTACAGAGATCATTGTAGCGACAAATCCAGACATCGAAGGAGAGGCAACTGCGAATTATATTCAACAACAATTGGGCAGCATAGTAGAAAAAGTCACACGACTCGCACACGGGTTACCGATGGGTGCCGACATTGAGTTTGCAGATCTTGTTACTCTGAAGCAGTCACTGGAAGGAAGAAGGAGTTTGTAAAAACCCAGAACACATTGTGTACTGGGTAATTGGAGCAATGCTCCGTGTGAGTTTTAGCGAGGTTCTGGCTTATCTTTTGGAACCGAAAGGCCGAGAGGGGCGTAGGCCATCTCACAGACGTCATAGATGCGATCGTACATTCGATCATAAGTTCGATTGATGACCGAACCAAAATGTATCATTGAAAAATTAATGTTAAATGGGGCGTAACACACACACCACACCAGTAGAACGATCGATCATAGATCAGTTCGTGCATTGTATGTAGCAGAGCGCGAAACATAGACACCTCCAGTGTAAAAAGAGAACAGTGAAAAACTCAGGATAGGATCACTCTATTCCCCTGAAATGGCTTTGACAAGCTTCTTTGTCCATTTTGCATTGGTGTAATCTTTTATTGTTACTTTTCCGATGAAAAGTAACCAAAAATCTTTGCCACTGATATGAACGAAGAAATAACAAGAGAACAGAATTTTGCGCTCCTGGACTCAGATCGCTATCGCGACTGAGCACTGCGTCACTATAAGGATAATGAAAGCTGTGTGATCTTCGTCCATACTACAGTGGCAGACGATCGTCTGGCAGACTGCCCTGTTTGAGGGCGAAGAACTACCTAACGTGAAAGAAATACAGCGACGAATGCTACGTTGCCCACTGGCAAACGCAGTGGCCGTAGTTGAGGAGCGCCACATTCGTGCAATTATTATTACTTCGCACCTGCCTGCCGGCAGGCAGGCGAGTTCAGTCTGCCTTGATTTTTTCGTCCCTTTTTTATCAAGAAAAAAGGGACAAGAAGAATAGATTACTTTCATCAAAATCCGGGCAGTCTTCGTAATCCTCGTACTCCTCAATCTTTTCTTTCCTTTACCTCCTCTATGCCTTTTTTATACTTCTAATGCTTAAAACATCGAAAACCCGTAAACACCATAGGAATTCCCAGTTCATTTGCTTTGGCAATCACCTCTTCATCACGAATGGACCCACCTGGCTGAATAATTGCCTTAATACCATTTTCAGCAGCTGTTTCAATGCTGTCTGCAAATGGGAAAAATGCGTCACTGGCCATAACACTTCCTTGGCCGCGCTCACCTGCTCTGCGTGCAGCAATAATGGTAGAGTCGATACGACTGGTTTGACCACAGCCGATCCCTGTCGTGATTCCGTCTTTTGCAAAGACGATAGCGTTGCTTTTTGCATGCTTTACAACGTGCCATGCAAAAAGAAGATCTGCGATCTGCGCATCGGTTGGCTTGGTATCCGTTACACAAGTAAGGTCTTTCGTAGTCAGAACTTTGGTATCTTTGTCTTGCACAAGAACACCTCCCATCATTGAACGGTATATCCTTTCTTTTTCCACTTTCCACTTTCCACTTTCCACTTCTATGACGCGAAGCTTCGGTCGTTTTTTCAGTAGTTCAAGCGCTTTTTCGTCATACCCAGGTGCAATAATTACTTCAGCAAAAATTTTCTGGTCGATAATTTTTTGAATAATTTCACCAGTACATGGACGGTTGAGTGCAACGATGACACCAAACGCAGAGAGCCTGTCTGCGTCGTAACTTTTTTGAAAAGCGGTTGTAATATCGGTATCGGTACCAACGCCAGATGGGTTCGCATGTTTGATACATGCGGCGGTTGGTTCGGAAAAATCACAGACCAAATTCCATGCACCGTCTGCGTCTAAAATATTTAAATAGCTCATTTGTTTTTCTTCTTGGATCACTTTCCATGCACGCTTATTTCCATAAATATCAAAATAACTTCCAGTTTGATGAGGGTTTTCTCCATAGCGAAGCGGAAGTCCATTTTGTAAAATCAATCCTGTGTTTTTCCCTTCGGATAGGGCTTCAGTGATATGTGCATCATAGGCTGCAGTGCGCAAAAATACTTTTGTAGAAAGTGACTTTCGTGTGTCCATCGTTGTCTCTCCATGTGCACGAATTTCCGAAAGAACAATTTCGTAATCTGACACGTCACAGATCACCGTAACGTCTTTGTAATTTTTTGCAGCACTACGAAGCAGTGTCGGTCCGCCGATATCGATCTGCTCAATAAGGTCATCTCCAGTAACACCTTTGGCGACAGTCTCTTCAAACGGATAAAGATTTACTACGACCATATCGATCGATTGAATATCCAATTCTTTTGCTTGATCTTCATGCTCACTGTCCCCACGTCTGAAGAGCACTCCTCCCATGATTTTTGGATGCATGGTTTTTACACGTCCAGAAAAACATTCGGGAAATCCCGTAACATCATCCACAGCGATGGCGGCAATTCCTGCACCTTTTAGTGTTTTCAGAGTTCCTCCCGTCGAAATAATCTCATACCCAGCATTTACCAGTTGTGAGGCAAATTCGGTGATATTAGTCTTGTCAGATACAGAAATGAGGGCTCTTTTGGTCATAGGATGGAGAAATTGGAAGCGGATGGATTGTACAGGTTCTTTTCTGCGTTGTCAGTGAAATGATGCGTATTGCTTAAATCGCTTCTATGTGCTAATATATTATGATTAATCGTAAAATCGCATGACAAAAAAAGACACAAATCCACCAGAAAAAAAGCCCCAAAGAGCACGGGTAAAAAAGTGCTTATCGTGGAAGACGAGCGTCCATTGGCGCACGCACTCGAACTCAAATTCACCCATGAGGGGTACGAAGTAACCATTGCTACAGATGGAGAAGAGGCATTGCGTATTGCAAATGTGACAAAGTTCGACATCATATTACTCGATCTCATCATGCCAAATCTAGATGGTTTTGCATTTATGGAACAGCTTAAGAAAAAATCTCCAATACTGGTCTTAAGTAATCTTGGGCAGGAGGAGGACAAAGAGCGAGCAAAAGGATTGGGTGCAGTGGGATATTACGTAAAGTCCAACACTCCTATAACAGATATTATTAAAACCGTTAAATCCATCACAAAATAATGGCACTCACAGATACACAAATTGGCGATATCCTTCTGGCACAAAGTTATGTCTCCGAAGAAGAGCTCAAAACGTCCGTCAAACAATCTAAGGAACGCGAAGTTTCCCTTTTGAATGTACTTATGGAAAGAGGGCTTTTGACACAAGCATTGTATGAAAACGCACTGGCGGAACATTATAAGTTGCCTTTTTTCGACATTCAAGAAAACCCACCGACGCCAGAGCTTATCGGAAAACTTCCAGAAGAAATCGCACGAACATACAGTGCAATTATCATCAAGGAAGAGGGAAAAACGTTAACAGTCGCTACAGCGGATCCTGGAAATGAAACTCTAGAAGAGGCAATACGAATGAACTATGAACAAGAAGATGCCGTCATGCCGGAAAAGTCTTCTGGAAAGAAAAAGAGTACGAAGAAAAAATCAAAAAAATCAGGTGGATTCTTTTCTGCCAAAAAGAAAGAGCCTTCTGGATTTACTGGAAAAATTGTATTGGTGTTTGCATCGAATGAAAACATTAAATCAGAGTTACATCACTACCGAAAGCCATTGGCGACACGCTTTCAAAGTATCATTGAGCAGCAGCATAAAGTTGCCCCTGAAATATTGGAAGAGATCTTGGAGGATGCTATAGATTTACGCGCATCAGACATCCACTTCGAGCCACAAGATGATATTGTCATCGTTCGTTTTCGTGTGGATGGTGTCTTGCATGAGGCAGGACGTGTACAAAAGGAGCATTACGAAGGGGTGATAAACCGTGTAAAGATCGAAGCAAATATGCGCATCGACTCACACTTCAGTGCACAAGATGGAGCGATCCGTCATCACAGCGCCTCTGGCGTCATGGATATTCGTGTAAATATTGTTCCGATTATTGACGGAGAGAAAATCGTTATGCGATTGCTAGCGTCATATGTGCGAACGTTGTCTCTTTCGGATCTGGGCTTTACCAGGGAAGCACAAGAGGTACTGAAGGCTGCGTCAAAAAAACCATTTGGAATGATCCTTACGACAGGGCCGACAGGTTCTGGTAAATCCACAACACTCAGTGCACTGTTAAAAATGCGTAATCATCCGGACATCAACATTTCGACTATTGAAGATCCTGTGGAATATAAGATCCGTGGAGTAAACCATATTCAAGTAAATCCTAAGGCGGATCTCACATTTGCATCTGGTCTGCGTGCGCTTGTGCGTCAGGACCCAGATGTGATTTTAGTAGGAGAGATTCGTGACGGAGAAACAGCAGATATTTCTGTAAATGCAGCGCTTACAGGACACTTATTATTTTCGACATTGCACAGTAACGATGCCGCAACGGCCGTGCCGCGATTATTGGATATGGATGTGGAGCCGTTTTTGTTGGCGTCTACATTGGAAGTCATTATCGGACAACGACTCGTACGTCGTATCTGTCCAGAGTGTCGGTACAGTTATAGCATTAGTGTCAGTGACGCAAAACATATGTTTGAAGGGGCGAATACGTTCTTTAAAGGAAAAAAGAAAATAACCCTCTACAAAGGAAAAGGTTGTGAGTCCTGTGGTGGCACAGGGTTTAAAGGACGTGTGGGAATTTATGAATTGTTGGAAGTAAATGAAGAGATAGAAGAATTGATTATCGCACGCGCTACCAGTGCAGAACTGAGTATTGCTGCGCGAAAACAAGGGATGAAACTGATGTTTGAAGACGGATTCCAAAAGGCACTTTCTGGCTTAACAACCATGGAAGAACTGATGCGTGTTGCCGCCCCTCCATCGATTGTTTTCTCTCAAAAAAAGAATGCCAAAAAGAAAAAATAAAACAGAGAAAGTCTCGGCAAAAAAAACAAAAAAACCTTCGGTTTTACAAACTGCTAAATCAAAAAAGGAAAAAGAAATAGCAGAAGAGGAAAAAGATGAAGTAGTAATAGAAGAAGACCAGACTCCCAAAAAGAAAAAGTTCTTTTCGCTTACTTCTCGAAAAGAAAAAAAGATCGTAACAAAAAAAGAGCCAAAAAAGAAAAGTAAAATAGGCGCATTTTTTGCATCCATCAATAATATCGGAATGGGAAAGCAGCGTGTCATGATGATCCAAAGTATTGCCATGATGATGAATGCAGGACTGCCACTGATCGACACACTGGAGACCTTAGAAAGAGAAATGAGAAACAAGACATCGAAGAAAGTGTTAAAGAGCATTGGAAGTGCCGTCAATAGTGGTGTACCACTATGGCGCTCTATGGACGAACAGTACCTCTTTACGCCATACGAAATAGCGTTGGTCCGTATCGGAGAAGAAGCAGGAAGTTTGGCAGAAAACTTGGAATATCTTTCGATACAACAGGAGAAAGACCATGCCTTAAAAGCAAAAGTCCGCATGGCAATGATCTATCCATCCATTGTGATGGTGTTAATGTTTATCATAGTTATGGGACTGGGATTGTTTGTATTGCCAAACCTGATTCAGGTATTGCTGTCACTCAATGCGGAACTACCAGTCACAACGCGAGCAGTGATTTTTGTGACCAATATTTTCTCTGAATACGGCATGATATTTGTGCCATCGTTGGCAGGAGGATTTGTTGTATTGGCATTACTATCAAAATACACACGATTCCGAGTTATTGCGCAGTGGTGCGCATTCAAGATTCCAGGAATTGGATCGTTGGCACGCAATGCAACTATTGCAAGGTTCGGTGTTATTCTTGGTGGATTGCTCCGTGCGGGTGTTCCATTAACAGAGGCTCTTGCCTCCTTAGAGGATGTGACACACATCGTGGCGTATAAAAAATTCTATGGGAAACTGTTAGAGCACATCACCATGGGAGATTCTTTTGCAGTCAGCTTTACAGACATCAAGGGGAGTGGTCGATTGTTACCCATTTCGGTGCAGCAACTGGTTATTACTGGAGAAAAATCAGGAACTCTTTCAGAGACCCTCTTAAAGATTGCCGATATTTATGAAAAGAAAGCAGCGGAAACAGCAGAGAAGCTACCCGTTATTTTAGAGCCACTCCTTCTGATGTTTATTGGAGGACTTGTTGGTACCATTGCTTTCGCTATTATTACCCCTATTTACGGAGTTGTTGGTAATGTCGGTCGTTAGATCACGAGTCGTATGCATAAAAGCGCAATATATTTCCCTTTCCTATCTTGGTACACTACTTCGTTAGACTTCCCCACCACACTATGAAACAAGGCTTTACCATCGTAGAAACACTACTTACTTTAGGTATTATTGCCATTACCGCAGGAGTATCTGTTCCTATGTATCAAAATTATCAGGTGCATAGCAATTTAGATTTAGCAGTAGCACAAACGGTACACAATCTTGGACGTGCGCAATTGTTGTCACAAACAGGACAGGAAGACGGGCAGTGGGGTGTTCGTATTGAGGAAGGAACAGTTTTTTTTGGAGGTAACTTCGTAACGCGTGAAGAAGAGTTTGATGAAACCATTGCGCTTCCCGCAGGAATCTCTGTCTATGGCATAGAAGAAGTGGTGTATTCTCGTATTGACGGCACACCGTCTCCCACTGGAGATATTATCCTAGAGGCAGAAAGCGGAGAACGCAGAACAATTACTATTAGTACAGACGGAACCATGTCTGCATCGGGAATAGAACAGTTGACGTTTGATACGGGGGGCGACACAGGGGAAACAACTGGCGGGGACACTGACGGAGCAACTGGTGGCGACACAGGGGAAACATCTGGCGGGGATAGCGGTGGAACATCTGGTGATACAGGGTCAAGCACTGGAGGTGATACAGGAGACACAGGGGAAACATCTGGCGGGGATAGCGGTGGAGATGGAGGATCTTCTGGTGGAGGATCCGACGGAGGCGGTAGTACAGAGCCAACATGTGAAGACCGATTCTCTGTAGCAAGCGACGGAACCATAACGACAACCGGAACAGTGAATGCAACGGTCAAAGCACTTGGGGCTGAAATTACGTACGGAGCCAATGGTCCTGATATACAGGTAAGAGCAGACATCAGTACAGATGGAGGGGAAACGTGGAATGACCTATTTAATGATGCAGAAATTGACGGAGGGGAACAACAGATCTTGTCTGATCTCGGTTCTAACCAACAAATAAGTATCAAAGTAAACGGACGGTACAGTTGGTTATTTAATAAAACGTATGTGAGCAATGATCAATCCGATCATATTCAGGTACTCCGAAATGGAGATAGTCCCCCGCAATATGATGCCTATAACAATCAGGAATCTTTGGAATCATTCCTACAAAACATTCTTGATGAGGATGGAAAAATCAGTATTGGAGAATATGACGTGGTACTTCTTACAGAGCTTGGAAGCCTTGGAACAAGTGCTTCAGATTTCCAAGATGCCGTTTTCCTTATTCAGTTCGACCAGCCGACAGGAAGTTGTGCAGATGCATCTGATCCACGTTTCAAAATAGAATTTGATCGTTTGGAAAATACAGGAAAAGGAGATGCAGAAAAGAAGTCTTACGTTGGGCAAGCCGCATGGGCCTATGGAGACGGTCAGTGGATCCCATTGCTTTCTCCAGATGGACAAACAGCGACCGATGGAGGAATGGTTGAGGCCGTAAAGGGGTTTGCTGTTCAAAGGCATGACGGATTTGTTCGTGTGCTTTTGCATGGATCCCTTTCAAATGGAAAAGAAATCGTTGATGCACACATTACCTTTGATGGTGCAAAAATTATGTCACTACAAAACGTAGAGGGAAACAACAAGTCGGAAAATCCATTCAATGGAGTCGTGAATGACGGCCCTGGAGGCGACGAGGCGTCCATACTTTCAGGTAGTGGTTCCATGCTGTTTCAAACACGTGTAACAGGACAAGACGACGCTATCGATATCTACTGGGTGGAGAACACGAGTGATGACACTTCATCATCCGATGATACAGGAGATGATACAAACGGTGGCACTGGTGATACAGGGGGTGATACAGGAGATACAGGAGGTTCGGATGATACAGATGGTCAAGATAATAACGGTGATAACACTGGAGGTGATACAGAAGAAACGGACCAGTGCGCAGCTGCCTTTTCTGTAAATAATGGTCGTATTACCATTGAAGAAAATGCTGATGTCTCTATAAAAGTATTAGGTTCAAATGCATTCTATGGAAATAATGGACCTGAAATTCAAATGCATCTTAGTTACAGTACGGACAACGGAGTCACATGGAACGCACTCTATGATTTCCGAGATATTGATGGTGGTGAGCAGTACACTCTTGAGGATTTTGTCTCTGGAAAAACGTTGATGTTGCGAGCCGAAGGACGAAGGGGGTGGCTGTTTAAAAGAGTGACTACTTCTGGTGATGGTAGTGGGCGCATGCGTATGCTTCGGAATGATAATGCAGATCCCAATACCATTATTTATCGCACACCAACCAAGCTAAAATCCTTTATGAGAAATGTGATCAAAGATCGTAAAGTTTCTATCAAATCAAAACAGATCCTTACACTCGTTGAAATGCAAGACATCGACGGTACGGAAGATTACCAAGATGCAGCAATTCTGATCACCATCGAAAAACCAGCGAGTCAGGGTATTTGTGGACAGAATACAGAGGAAGAAGAAGAGGAAGAAGAAGAGGAAGAAGAAGAGGAAGAAGAGGAAGAAGAGGATGACGATGAAGATGACAATGCAACGCAGCTAGAATCTGTCGGTGTGAGCGATGTAAGCTGTACTGCAGTAACAAATGGGTACTGTGCGTGTACAGTCTCTAACGCAGACCGATTGCAACGATGTATGGAACTGTTGGGTACAACGAATCAAAATGATCCATCTGTTGCGAATTGTCAGGAGCAACATGGGGGACAAAATCCAAATCAAGCAGGGTATCAATGTGCCGATATTTGTGAATCAGGCTTGAATGCTTCTTGTATAAATCTTGCTCCAGGTACGGGTTCTCAGGACGGTAATACTACGGATGACGAAGAGGAGGAAGAGGATCAGATTCAAATCTGCCACTTCCCTCCAGGGAATCCAAAAAACCATAAAACTCTGACTGTAGGAGCTTCTGCTTGGTCAGCACATGCGGCGCATGGAGACCGTAAAGGTGAGTGTGAAGGTGATGAAGATGGTGATGGAGTCCTCAACTCTCAGGATTTGTGTTCAGGAACATATTCTCCAGAACCAGTGCCAACAGAATTCATGCTCTTTAAACGCTACGCCCTTACACGCGATAGTTTCATCTTCCATGAAGGTCCACGAAAGAGAGTGAGCAACTTTACACTGGAGGATACATTGGGATGTAGTTGCGAACAAATGGTAGATGTTGCGGAAGGGATAAAGTCCTATCGATTTGATCAATTCCCACGCCTCAAGCGATTTATGCGCAGTCTATTCCCATATTATACCAATGGCGCACGTAAATATGGATGTAGTAAAGCGATGATTAAGATCATTAAGAAAAATGCGTCGATGAAATAGGCTCTAGGCGTGTATGATAGGGTTCAATGCTTCCCATTCGTACACGCCCAGGCGTTTTACTTCTCGATGTTCTTATTGGGGTGGCCGTATTTTCTATCATTGTGTCTGGTGTGATTTATGCCATGATCTTTGCACAGCAATCTACTTTGAAAAGTGGAGACCAAATTCGAGCGGTGTATTTGAATCAACAAAGTGTCACAGCAGTAAAATCCATTCGAGATACTGATTTTGCCGATATTCCAGAAGGAACATTTGGTGTGCGTATTGGTACATCTGGTCTGTGGGAATTGTCTGGAACAGGAACGATTTCCAGTGACGGTTTTATGTCGAATGTGCATATTACCCCAACGGATGAGACACATATACACCTTGTTGCTACAACGAGTTGGGATGATTCTATCCGCAAAGGAACGTCTGTGATGACAACAGATATTACGGATTGGCACCAAGAAAAAGCTGCAGGAAACTGGGCAACCATAGCGTTGGACGGTGCATATATTGATGATGGAACACCACTCTTTAATGATGTTGCAGTCACAGCGGATTATGCATTTGTTACCAGTGAAGTATCGGACGGTGGAAAAGGATTATATGTGTTTGATATTACCAATACGGCATCTCCTCTAAAAATAGACATACCACTCAGTCTGGACACAGCGGCATATGATGCATTTGTTTTGGGGACAAGCTTATACATCGTGACTGAGGATGCCAGTGCAGAAATTCAAATATTTGATATCAGTAATCCTGAGTCGTTGTCCTTAAGTGATCGTCTCGCAACCATCGATGTCCCAGGTGATGGATTGGCACGGTCGATAGCGTACATAAACAACACTCTTTTTGTAGCGTCACAAGAAGATGCTACTGCAGCAGAATTTTTCTCGTATGATGTGACTGATATAGAATCTATCATTGCACAAGATAGCCTGAATGATGAAGGATCTTCGTATTCGCGTGTGATTTTGAATAACGGATATGCATATATCAGTAGCAGTAATGACTCGTCGGAATTGCGCATTGTCGATGTATACGACCCATTAGACTTACAGTTCGCTCCAAGTGGAGGGGGATATAATCTTCCAGATACTCCGAATGGTACTGCAATAGTTGGAAGTAACGGGTATGTCATATTAGGTCGACAGCAAGGTGATATTACCGACGAACTGCACATCTTTGATGTCAGTGAAAGTCCTGTTCCAAGTGATGCACCGTTTAATGCAGAAGCGGGAAATACGGTGAATGCACTGGATGCAGAACCAACGGGGACATATGCGTTTGCAGCTACGGAACACGATAGTCAGGAGCTCGTTGTATTGGACATGGACACGTTTGTCTCGGGGGGAAACCCAATAGTTGATGTATGGGATACCTCTACAGGACTGGGAAGAGGAGTGCGTTACGACGCTCTACATGACCGTGTTTTTCTTATGACAAATACTGCAGTTATTCTTCTAAAGTCTTCTTAAAATGAAGTGCCTATTTTTTGTACATCGGCGAGGATATATCTTCCTGATAAGTGTGTTGTTTATTAGCGCTATTGTCTTGTCTGCCCTGGGATCGTATACCCTTATATCCATCGGTATACTCCAAAATGGCATTACTTTTCAGGCATCTGCACAGGCATTGGAAAATGCGAATACCTGTGTGGAACACGGCTTAATGGAGCTGTTTATCGATAACGGATATGTCGGAAATGAACTGCGCACTTTGGACGATGGTACATGTGAAATTTTACAGCCAGGAGGCTATGGTAATGCAAACAGAACGCTATGTGTCGAAGGAATAAGTGGAAATCATACACGGCGTATGGAGGTTGTTATTTCTCGTATTCTTCCCAGTATTCAAATATATTCATGGCAAGAAGTTTCCATTTTCACAGCATGTTCGTATTAACATTACGCAGTAGACCGGCTACGACTCTTATAGAGTTACTGATGTTTACGGCATTTTTTGCCATAAGTAGTGCAGCTCTTATCTCTTTTTTCTTTTCGACTAGTGAGCAACGTGTTCGGCAACAGTCCATTTCTTCTGTTGAACAATCTGGTGTGCAGCTCATGCAAACACTCAGCAATCGTATACGCAGTGCAGAACGTATCGTGACACCTGCGGCAACAAGTTCTGGTAGCATTTTAACACTCCAGCTATTCGACCAATCTTTTAACCCAACGGTTATTGCTCTTTCGGGGAGCGCATTATATGTCGGTGAGGCAAATACACTAAAGCGTATCAGTGCGGAAGACATAACGATCTCTGGTTTTTCAGTCCGTAATACGTCTGTGGATGCAACAAAAGGAAGTCTTGTATTGCAATTTACCGTATCACAAATATCTGGAGTCTCTTTACGTAAAACCTATAGTCGATTGTTTGAAGCAGCTATTTCTCTTTTCCCTGATGACATCGTCAGTGAGCAGTGTGACTGCGAAAGCCCTGTGTGTAGCGACGGAACGTATCAATGGCAATACTGTGAGGCGGATGAATGTCATGATGCGGAGGTAGAATTGCCATGTTAAAAATACTAAACATTATAATAAAAAAAATAAATGATATTTTCAGTCAACGACAGTTAATCTGAAATATGAGAATAAGGCGGTATAATTCGATCAATTATTTAAGTTTTTCCATTTTTTTTCCATTTTTTATTATGAATAAACGTCAGGGTTTCACCCTTATCGAGCTCTTGCTTGTTATCGGTATCATTGCCATTTTGGCATCAATCGTTATTGTTGCGATCAATCCAACAAAGCAGCTTGCAGATGCACGTGATGCACAACGCCGAAGCGATGTGAACACTATTCTCAACGCTACATACCAGTACGCCATTGATAATAATGGTGTCCTTCCTAGCTGTATCAGTACTACTGTAACAGGAGTATGTACAGGAGGTTCTGATTGTACTGGATTCGACTCAGGAACAGCTGATGGTGTCGTTGTTACAGACACAGATTTCTGTGATTTGGACGCTCTTACAGGTTCTTACCTTGTAAACCTTCCGACAGATCCAAGCGGAGCACCTGCAGGATCCACTGCATACGCTGGTTACGATATTGTTCGCGATGCAAACAAGCGTGTAACAGTTTCTTCACCATTTGCAGAAAATGCGACAATCAGCGTAACTCGCTAGTTGAAGCCCTGTCTGCCGACAGGCAGGCAAAAATTGCAATAAAAGCCCCTCGGTATGCCTAGGGGCTTTTTTTATGGTTAAAATGCAGAATTTATGGTAGAATATATGGATACATTGAGGTATATGCCAAAAAACAAAAAACAAACTTCGGTAATCATGCGCACATCCATTATGCAACGGGTGATCATGCAATCTATTGCGGTTACAGCCCTAACAGCGATCATTTTGTCACTCTCCGCATTTACGGCAGCACAAATACTCTTAAGGCAGCGTGTCTATTCACAATTGTCATTTATTGCCACTGCCAAGGAAGAGTACATTGCCCACCGTATCAATACAGACAGAGAGCTCACTACACTTCTGGCATCTGGAGAGACGGTACGAACAATGGTACAAAAAAAGTCTGGTAACGAGGAGCTGAGCAATATACTGGAGCGCATGCAAAAAGACGGTATATCTGTTTTAGGAATGAGTGTATTTTTAAACGATGCAAGTGTTATTGCATCTACGGGTATTTCTGTAGAGCCCTATACAAAGCAACTTTTGGCAACGACAACTATTCCGTCAGAAAGTACAGAGGGGTGGGATGGTTACACGGTATATTCACCGATACGTATTGCCGGAGCGCAAGGAGTATTGGGTGTGCAGTTTTCTCTGAAGGCGTTTTTGGAATCCGTACTGGATATCTCTTCCCTAGGAGATACAGGAGAAGTGTTACTTGGACAAAGACGTGGAGAGGAGTTGGTACTTCTGAACAATGAATATGCACCAGAGAAGCGAAGCCCACTCTCGTTGGGGGATTTTACAGAACAGCAGTTGGCAAAAGAGCCGATGGCTCTGGCTATTGCACAGAATGAAAACGTAGATTCCTCTGTAGACTACAAAGGAAATGCAGTTTTTGCTGCGTATCGATCGTTGCCACAGCTCGGCTGGGGGTTGGTCGTAAGTATACATCAAAAAGAGGCTATGAGCGGCATGTGGGCGATGGCAATATCTTTAGCTGTAAAAAGCCTATTACTATTGATAGTCGCCAGTATTGCAGCGGTATTTCTCTCCAAAAGACTGACAGCTCCGTTGCGACATCTCACAAAAAAGATGAGCACATTGGGTCCGGATCATTGGAGCTTGGGACGCAGTGTAAAAACAGGTGATGAGGTGGAAGTGCTCGAACGTATAGCGGCAGATATGGCCAAAAGACTAAAGGGATTGCATGACTCTCTTGAGGAAGAAGTAGAAAAAAGAACACATCAATTAGAAGATCAGTATCGTAAAGATCATCTTATACTCGATACCATCGACTATGGTGTGATGATGGTAAATACAAAAGGGCATATCACCGACGCAAATCCTGCAGCTTTGCACGTTTTGCAATGTACAGGAGATGCGTGTGTGGGATTGAACGCAAAAGAGGCATTGGACATTCGTTTGCATCACAAAAGAATGCTTGGAAAAAAACATCCTGTGGTCTCTGTTTTAGAAAAAGGAATAAGTATACGTTCCTTGCCTGATAAAACGTATAGCATTATGCGAGCGGATAATATTTTGATACCCGTATCACTCGTCATAAAACCATTAATGGATAAAAAGAAAATTCTTGGTGCGATTATCGTGTTTCAAGATGTGACAGAACAACGCAAAGTGGACTACTTAAAATCGGAATTCATCTCACTTGCTTCACATCAACTGCGCACTCCTTTATCGACTTTGCAATGGTACATAGAACTTCTAAACACAGAAGGAAAGGTAACGAAAGAACAACAGGAGTACATCAATGAAATGACCATTGCCTCAAAGCGCATGAGTGACCTTATTGACTCTCTTTTACATGCGGCACGTCTGGAGGGGGGTGATATTACTCCGCATAACAACACGGTAGATTTGGCGGAAATCATTACAGATCTTGCAGAAGAATTGCGTTCTATGGCAAAAGAAAAAAAGATTTCTTGTACAGTAAGTATCCCTCAGAAAAAAGAAGAAATCATCACAGACTCTGTATTGCTACATGTGATATTTAAAAATTTGTTTAGCAATGCCATCAAGTACACCTTACCGGGAGGAAGTGTGCATGTAGAAATGAAGTCGATAAAAGGATATATAAAAATCAGCGTGACGGATACAGGGATTGGTATACCGAAAAGTGACCAAAAGCGACTTTTTGAACGCCTGTTCCGTGCAAAAAATGTACGGAAAATGGATACCGATGGAAATGGATTGGGGCTCTATATAACGAAGATGATTACCGAAAGTTTAGGCGGTTCTGTCACATGTAAAAGTGTGGAAAATACAGGGTCAACGTTTACCGTGAAACTACCAATACGAAGTGGAAAACGGAAAGCATAGAAGTACAAAACCTCACCCCCTAGCCCCCTCTCCTTCCACGCCACTTGCCCCGCCTCAATTATGAGGCGAGGCTTGCCCCCCCAGGAGAGGGGGAACACGGAGAAAAGTTTAGCAATTGAAGTAGACGGCAGTATTCATAATGAACAAATATATAATAATTTCCCAAATATTCTACCTATCCTTAAAAAAGCTCCCCTCTCCTTGTAAGGAGATCGGGGCGGAAGGAGAGGGGTCGGGGGTGAGGTTGGTTGAGAAGAATGGAGCCACCTCGGAGATTCGAACTCCGGACCCACGCATTACAAGTGCGTTGCTCTGGCCAACTGAGCTAAGGTGGCTTACCGCGCCAATCTTATACATTTTTCGTGCAACTGAGAAGGGAAATATTGCAAAAAACCCCTATTTCTGGGAGAATGAATCTCCGCTCTTTTGATGATCGCCTTGGCATAGTCGCAAGACGAAGCCTGGGAGGAACGTCCGGGCACCAACGGAATGCCATGCGGGTAACACCCGTCGCTCCGTCCATAATTCATAAAGACGTTGTAGGACCAGTGCCACAGAGACGAGTCCCTTTATTGGGAAGTGAAACGCCTCGGAGTACCGAGGATTCCTTTGGAATCGGTAAACTCATGGTGGTGCAAGGAG